>Ga0080004_1139884_pt1 | contig 75389 bp, 77 predicted proteins | sample WasSprMetagenome_FD_69207 | JGI IMG/M metagenome (GOLD analysis project Ga0080004, IMG submission 69207) | Sulfidic aquatic microbial communities from Washburn Spring, Yellowstone National Park, USA - WS (SPADES assembly) (version 2) | ecosystem: Environmental > Aquatic > Thermal springs > Hot...
AAGAGCAGTCTTACCACTCCCAGTAGGACCTACAAATAAGACTCCTCTACCAGCCATCTTACCTTCTTTAATCATTTTAACAACAATACCAGCAGCCTCTCTAGCCTTTACCTGACCCACAAGACCGTCTCCAACGAATAATGCTCTTCCATTCTCATCAAGACCTAGACCTCTTATATGTGTATGAAAACCTCTTCTTCTAATAACAGCAGTCTTGACCTCTCTAATGAGCTCACTCAATCCTATCCCTAGAAAATATAGATTAAGTCTTCTCCTAAAAATTTTTAAAAGAGGATTTTCTAACGATCATGTATTTATAAGCTTTAAAATATAATATAGAAAGAAGGTGTTTTTATGAAAAAATATGTTAAAAAAATATTATATATGATACCACTGTTTCTATTAATAATTCAGATACCAGTAGGCACGGACATTATATTAAAAGCTTCTTCACAGACACAAGAGACTTCGTCGTTGAAAACAGCATATGTAAGTCCTCTACTTTATAACGAAAGCTTTTGGAAATATGGAGGCTATGTAGAAGATGAAGAGTTGATGAACAATATTAGTCTGAATAAGCCTGTTAAACTATTGAATCAAAAGGATCTTGGCAGAGTCATGATCATTATAGATAACAAAGTCTCTACGTCAGATCTTAAGAAAAAAGTCAGAGGCTTGTTAAGCGTCTATCCACTTTTTGATAAGAAAATTGTTGTGGCAACTATATCTAGATCTGATATAGATGTTCTGGCATCAACTCCTGGTGTTATAGCTATTATGCCAGATATAAGATTAGAAGGCTTCTTTATAAAAGAGAGATTAATCAAAGATCTTGAGGAAAGAGATGCTCAAAAGCCTACACAGACATCTGGAGGAGGAGGCGGAGGTCTATATCATTATACTGTGAATCTTACTAAAGCAATAGATGTATGGACTAGATATGGGATCAAAGGTGAAAATGTTAAAATAGCTATAATAGATACGGGAGTGGACTACGGCTCTCCAGCACTTGGTCTAGAGGCTGTCGCAAGAGATCAATATGGATGGCCTCTTATATTAGATGCTGATAGCTATGGTCTTGTTCTGACACCAGTTGAGGGGAATATAAGTGGAACAACAATGTATGTGAACACATCATTATTATATGTGTATGACTCATGGTTCCCTGCAGTGTATAGAGAAGATGTAGGCATAGTATATACAGGTTGTGGATATGATGAGTTTGATATATCTACATGGGATATAAGTAACATACAGTATTATGGAAAGATCAAGTTTGGTCTTGCTGTTAAAAATATATTCTATCCCTACGGACTTCTGTGGTATACTCTGCCAGTTATATTAGTTGACAGCAATGGAGATGGCTATTACGATACTATGTATGCTGCGATAGGGCTGGTACTCTATTATATTGCCAAACAGCTCTCGGACTGTGGAGTTTATATTCCTAACGCCCCAACATCTCCTAGCTACGTTTTTGACAGCGGTCCTATAAGATATGGGAACGAGGTCATATCATTAGATCTTAATGGAGATGGTGTGTCAGATTTCTCAGCAGGCACATTGGCAGGATATATTTATGATGCGAGCTGGGCAATTATATATGAGAAGCTTGGCTTATGGAGAAAATATGTTCAGCCTCTGCCTCCGTGGTGGGGATATTATTCTCGACCAGGATCTTTTGAGCTGTGGTCGGGCGAGCCTGTATCACTAATCTGGCCTGGGCTAGATCCTATGGGAGATTATGTTGTTCTTGCAGAAGACTTCTATAGTCATGGAACATTCTGTGCAACAACTGCTGCTGGAAGAGACTTTTACGCATATACAGGATATGGTTTTAGAAGCATCTCTGGTCAGGCTCCTGCTGCGAAAATAGCCTCGTCAATAGCTCTATGGTTTGGTGATGTGTTGACTTCAATATACTTCTTCTCAGGTTTTGATCTTCAGACGCCATATGGAGTAGGCTCCAGATCTTTATGGCCTGTGCTACTTTATAATCCATGGATAGCATTCTACGGAGACACCTGGAACTGGACTTACACAGGATCTCCATTAGTTGATATGACAAGCAACTCTTATGGAGTAAGTGCCTGGGCTATATGGGGATGGGCATCTGGGATGGATCCTTTGTCAGCAGTGTTTGACTACACCTCGTTAGTATCAGGTGTTGCACATTTCATAGCTGCTGGAAACGGAGGGCCTGGATGGGGCACCGTAGCTACTCCAGGAGCATCTTCATTCTCAATAACAGTTGGTGCAGCAACAGAGTTTACCTACAGATCTATATACGGTTATCTGCCTGGAGGAAATAGAGAGGTCATTACATGGAGTAATAGAGGACCTTCAGAACTTGGAGTATCTAAACCAGATATAGTGGCTATAGGAGCTTTTGCATGGGCTGTCGGAAGAACATGGGAATCTCTTAACTACGGAGTTTTAGATGGGAGATACTCATATGATCTATTCGGAGGAACATCACAGGCGACGCCTATGACAGCCGGAGCAGCTGCTTTAGTGGTATCAGCATATAAAAAGATCTATGGCTCAAACATGCCTGCATATCTTCTGAAGACTGTTCTGATGAATAACGCCTATGATATGGGCTTTAATGATCTTAGTCAGGGAGCAGGCTTTGTAGACGCCTTCAAATCTGTCACAGCTGTCCTTCAGAGCTCTGTGCCTAAGATTTATTCTAGAGAATTTGTTAAAGATATATTATCTGACATGGGTCTCAGCTACACCTCATTCACCTATGGATCTAGTGTCGGAGCTCCCACGTGGTATGAGCCTAAGATATATGTTCCAAACATATCTCCAGGAGGATCTGTTGTTAAGACGCTTGAGGTCAGTGGCTCAGGAAGTCTGAGGTTCTACGGACTCAAAACTATATTGATAAGCTCTCAATCAATATGTGGAGCAGTACTATCGATAGCCACGCCTTCTCTAGTGGTCAACTGTACTGGAGACACTCTATATCTCAACATGACCAACAGATACACCGGCCTTGCACTTCTAGTCTTAGACCCGTCTAAGATACCTAAAGACGGGATCGTGGAGATAGAGGCGGTGTATCCGTTCAACTATTTCAATAAAGGATATTATGGCAATGGAAGATACATCACTTGGGACACGTATCTCACATGGGCAGAACTCTGGTATTGGATAGATCTTAATAATGACGGAGTTATACAGCTAAGCGAGACTTCAAGGATCATATATGATATTCGTGGAGCAAACTCTGTGAGATTACAAATAGCTAAGCTAGGAGATCAGATTAGAGAGATTGAGGATCTTATCAAAAAACTTTATGGTGTTGATGTCTCAGGATTTAGAAAAGCTCTTGTTCTCAGAATAGGTCTCTACTATTCATGGATCAATACAGTGGTGCCTATAAAGATCAGGATCAACACTTACGGATATACAACATGGGGAGAAGTCTCAATATCGCCATCAACAGTGACATTCTCTGGAACAACAAAAGTTTATGTGATCATAAGAGCTCCACAGACCCCAGGCTTCTACAGCGGCTACATAATTGCTGAAGACCCCTCAAGAGGATACAGAGCCTTGATACCAGTATCATATTTCGTGCCGTTGACGCTAGGATCCTCATTAACAATGCTTCCAGCCTATGAAAACACTATGTATAAGAATTATTATCTGAGAGGAGCTTTTGACTGGACATGGAGATATGAGTCTGGAGACTGGAGAGTATTTAAGATAACAGTTCTCTCAGGAACATATGCCATAGGCGTGAGAGCCGTTTATCCAACATATAACAAGCCTTATTACTCTAGCAACGTAGACTCAATGATCTTTGGACTATTGACGTATTACATGCTAGATTTAAACACCAGGACGATACAGCCTTACACAGTCTCAGGAGTGCAACTTGGAGGAAAGATAAGTGCTTATTACATATTCTTCTGGGACTATCCAAGGCCAGGAGAACTAATATATATGGCGAGAACATATTCTCCAGGAACATATAGACTTGTGATCAGAAATATACAGTTCAGCGGCTTCTCATATGAAGAGCCTTTCTACATATATCTAGAGCCTGTGGCATACTCGATATCGCTACCAGCCAGAATAGATGCTAGATATGGAACAAATGGTGTGATAACATTAAAATCTTCACAGAGCATATATCTGCCAAACCTGATCATACCCTCCTCATGGGGCATATATAAGCCTTCAGGAAGAGACTATCTATCATACGTCTATCTGCCAAACTATGGTATAAACATCTTCATAAATAGAACAACCTCGTCACCGCCATATTACTATATATACACTACTATAAAGACAGATCCTGCGAAAACTTACAATGGATATTATATAACAGGCTATTTGATCAGACACAACGCCTCAGTAATAGCATACGGAATCACATGGGGCTCATATAGATTCTGCTGGTGCTGGAATTACACAGTGTTATACTACGGCTTTGAAATATTCAATGGAAAACAGCCGTGAAATCTTAAAACGAACAAGACATAAAATAATTTATTTTTTAATTTTAATTGAATAATAATCACGCTTAATTATTTCATAGAAAGACTACTCTATCTCTAAATTCCTATTTAAATACAGCTCTCACGATAATAATGCTAGATCATTAACATATCTCCTCAGATCATTATTTAAAATATTAAAAATATTGTGACTACATTTGTACACACCATCTTTTTATACTAGAGAAAACAAGTTTTGTGATGACGGTGAGAATTGGATATGAATAGACACATGTATAAACCTCTTTACATACTCTTCTCAATACTACTTTTAACAGGAGCATTCGTAGGACTTGTGACACCAGTAGAGGCACAAATAGTAGCATCAATAGTAAGCGTTTCAACACCAGTATATCCTGGAGAACCTGTCACAGTGACGTTTAACGCACTTCAAGGCAATATTCTTGTAAATGTGGTATTAGCAAGCGATAGCGTGCCGACAAATGTATGGGCCAGCCAGGCTGTTCTTGTGACATCACCAGGGACATATACTGTGACACTCACGCTACCTAAGAGTCTGCCAGGATTATCAAGTCCTCCAACTTTATACGTAATAATATATCTAGGAACAACTCCGCAGGATGTTGGAACAGTGCCTATATATCCAAAGATAGAAGTTACTCCACCAAGAACAACTAATGTGGATGATCTAGGCAGTTTCAAGAGTCTTAGTGTATGTGGATATGGCTATGATCCTGGCACTACTGTCAGCGACATCGTCTTTAGCAGCACCACATATCCGGGAACTGTATATACTGCCACATTAACTCCTCCTGTCACAGTAGACTCAGACGGCAGCTTCTGTGTCACATTAGATATAGGTCTTAATATAAGTTCTGTTGGAATGGCCGGAGGGGTTTATGAAGTTGACGCTACTGTATCAGGTGCTTCCTATCCTGACAAGACTAAACTCGGAGTTTTAGAGATACTTCCACAAGCGGTTATACATGACACTATTGAAGGAACTTATGGAAGAGTTTATGCCAACGGCAGATGCGACTCTGACGTCTGTGATCAAGATAGGATCCAGGTGTATCTATATGGATTCCCACCATCATCTTCAGTACCACAGATACAGTTTGTAAATAGAAACTATACTGGTGTAAATTACAACTTTACATTTGACCCAGCGACCAACAAGACAGACGCTAATGGATATGCTGTTCTAAGCTTGGCAAAATCAGATTTAAGAACTAATATGAGCGCTGGCGACTACTACATAGTAGTATATATAGCTCCTACCCCACAGACTTTCACCAACACAACATCAATACCTCTGGGAGCTAAAGGCACAGCAACATTGTCACTTCCAAACGGCGCAAAAATCTCTGCAGTATCTTATGTGGCAGGCAAATTCGACTATGTTGTAAAAGCGTCTGATATGTCATATACTATAACTGATACCTTAAGAATAGACTTCACTTACGGAGGATACAGCTATAGACTTGCAGCAAACTGGAACACGGCTACAGGAACAGTCACTTTCGCATTATACAACACGTCAACACTGCCTTACACTACGGTATTTACAGAGACACAGGCCACAGCATATAATGCTACTATAGGAGCTAACGTGGCGGTGGTATACTTCAATATAACGCCACTTGCATATAAAACTGGCACCACAGATGCTCCTCCGACACCTGCCGGCAGCTATGTGTTCTGGGCATCTTTCTACGGCTATACAAACCAGATCCTGCTAGTATTAAGACAATACCAGTTTGTGTTTTCATATGCTAATCTCAGTATAACTCTCACAGCACCTGATGGAACAAAATTCAGCTGGTACTTTGAGTATCCAGGAAACTATACTTATGACGGCGTGTCAGTAGTAAGTGCAAAAGTCTCACAGACGTATGCAGGCTATAAATATGATATAAGCTTCAGTTATGACGCATTCACTCAGTCGGCAACATTAAGTGCTAAATTAACATCTTTGACATGGACAAGCTATCCATTCCTCAACCAGTACTATCTTGTGAGACCAGTGTTAGTGATATTATCGCCAGCTCCAGCTCCAGGACCCTACATGCCTGGACAGGCGCTTGTGATTGCAGCATATGGATTTGGTCCTGGCTATCCGTGGACAACAGTTATTCCTAATGCGCCATTCCTTTACAACAACATCACTATAAGACTTGATTATACAGTGTTAAACGCTTCTCTGCCATTAGGTAGAGATGGTAATGCAACATTTGCCTACGTGTATCTACCGGCGAAGATAACATTTGGTGTTCACTATCTGAAGGGTACTGACAGCTGGGGCTATGAATATACTGAGGCTATAATAATTGGTGTAGCAGCATACTGGGCTAAGATCATATGGGGCAAATACTCTCCTGATCACAGAGTCTCTGCAGGCTACTATAACAATGCCAGAGTAGAGGTATGTCCATGTCCAGAGAGCCTGGGAGTTGTAGGAATGAAATACTGTGGAAATTGCGCTGTATATGCTGGAGACTGTGATTATCTGGGAGACTATATAGAGGTTGTGGTCTCAGGATTAGTGCCTGGAGAGAGTGTGAATGTATCCTTCGGAGGAGTATATAGAGGAACTGTGACAGCCGACTCTAATGGAATGGCTAGAATAGTATTTGTAGTACCCACATTGCCAAGCGGTCAATATGTGATAAGCATAGTAGGAAGCATAACAGGCTACAGTACTGTTAATTACTTCTATAACGGCACAGCATTCATAAGCGGTGTATACCCAGAAGTTTATCCAAAGATAGTTCTACTAGACCTGGCCACAGAGCTTAAGCCTCTAGATGACAACTCAACAACAGTTGTCCCAGCCCCAGTTATAGTAGGCTCAGGAATTGTACAGGTCGTTGGAACAGGCTTCACACCAGGAGTACAGTTCCTAGGAGTATTAATTAACAACACAGATGCTACTGCCAGCGTAAACTCTAATGTCGCCAGATGGAATGCCAACTCCGACGGCGTATTAGTCGCCTATAGTATTGCAGGAAGAGTAATAACACCAGGACTATGGATACCAATGGTTGAGCCAGGCAGGTATAAGGTTGAGCTAGTATATTTAATGCCAGGAACCACTGTGCCGAACGTGTCTATGGGCGGATACGTGTTTGTTATAAACAATATATCTATAATGGCGACTAAAGACGATCTCAACAAAGCAACAAGTCAGATACTAAGCTCGTTATCAGCTTTAGACACGAAACTCTCAGCAGCATTGACAGAGCTGTCTGGAAGACTTGACACAGTGATATCACAGCTGGGCAGCCTCAACAAGACTTTGACAGGCTTTACAGAAAGCGTGGCAACATTAAGTAGCAAGCTAGACGCTTTATCATCAGATCTTAAGAGCACAAGATCAGATGTGCTGAGCGCCATATCTGGAGTAGATGCCAAAGTGACGGCTCTGCAATCAGCTGTTGCATCAGCCAGATCAGATATATTAAGCGCTGTAGCTGGAGTAGATGCCAAAGTGACAGCTTTATCAGGAAAAATTGATACTTTGACAACAAGTCTGGCCAATGTGACGACTGGCCTCAGCACATTAATGTCTCAGCTCAAAGATCTTTCTGATAAAATGAGCACTACATTAGCAACATTATCAACAACTGTAGCAGGATTATCAACAAAAATTGATGCAGTAACCACAGCACTCAGCGATCTGAAGACTGCTGTAGCTGGAGTATCAAGCAAAGTAGATAGTGTCAGCGCTGCAGTATCAGATCTGAAGAACAGTGTCTCAGCTGTCAGCAGTAAAGTAGATACTGTATCAAGCGCTGTAGCAGATGTGAGCAAGAAGGTAGATAGCGTGAGCAGTGCTGTAGGCACGGTATCAAGTAAGTTAGATACTATGTCATCAGATCTTAAGAAGTCTATATCAGATATGCAGACAGCATTATCAGGTCAGTTGTCTACGGCATCAATAGTCCTATATGTTGCAACAATATTAGCTTTACTAGCATTTGTGTTTGCATTACTGGCATATCTATCAGTTAGAAAAGCTACAGCAACAAAATAAATAGATCATATTTAAGATAAATAAAAAATAATCTTTCTTTTTTCATAATAATCCTCTACCTTTTTTATTCTTATATCAGTAGTTTGTATCATTTTAAATTTAAAAGCTTCTTATGTAAATCTTATGAGAAGTGTGATTAAAATGTTGTATAATAAGAAGATACTGAGATACATCCTAATAATAACATTATTTATGATATTAGCAACGATCATGCCTGTGCCTGTTAAAGGTGGTGAGACATTTATCTTTAACGATCCTAGACAATTCTCATCATACTGGTCTTTCGAGCCGTACAAGCCTCTTCCACCGCCAGATGTTCAGCCAGTGGTTGTTAAAATAGCTGAGAACGCCTCTTTTGCAACCACAGGATTTACTCCTCAGATATTCACAGTTGATATCCCCCCGGGGAAATATGGGAGAGCTATTCTTAACGTCAGTATGAGACTTACAGATAGACAATATGACAGAATATTCTGGATATTTGCTAATGGAATACCAATATACTGGGGATCAACTGTTCAGAGACTTAACTCAACTGCTGAGGCTGATGTAACATTATTTCTAAACCTGTTTAAAGGAAGAGTGAACTTCAGCATTGTATTGCCCAACTGGGTTGTGCCAAATCTTGTTCCAGGAGTCTTTCTTGTAAACGTGACATTATATCTATATCCTGGTGAGACGCCTGCCTGGGTTCCCACAGATTATATTCCTCTCTGGAAGGATCAATACGGAGACTCTCTGGCAGAATTTACTCCATCAAAAACTATTTTAGAAACCTCAGTATCTCTACCATCAGATGTCTATAGAGTTGCTATGTATCTATTTACTAAACCAGGTAGATTAGATGAGTTCTTCTATGGAAACATACCTTCTGTAAGAGATATTCTGACATATTATAATGATAGACTTGCAGCAGTATTTCATGTATTCCCAACTATATACACTGGAGGAATATTCCCATTATATTGGAGACCAATGACATCTGTAAACACCCACTATATGAAAAGTCCTGAGATAGCAGATCTGACCCCACATCTAGTCTATGGAACAGATGCAAAAATAAGACTAGAGATCACAGGAATGAAACTGGCCTCAGAAAGAGCCTCAAGCCCGCATTTCAGCGTCATTGTTGGAGGAGCATTACTAGTATGGAGAAAACCAGGCTTATCATTATTAGGAGGCGAGCTTAAATCTTCAGAGGCTTGGTATAGATCAGAGCCTTGGATAATAGATCTTGCGGGCACGCCAGTCTCAGACTATACTGAGGTCACGAGATATAGAATATCATATACAGCAGTATTAAAAACAAGCGAAGGAGATCTTAATATATCAACATTATCAACAGGATACACTATAGCAACAGTATTAACAAGCGACACATACACAAATCTCACATTGCTACAAAGCTTCATAAACTATGCCACAAGTCCTGGAGCAGGATCTATACCTAGATTTCTCGAGAGACAGATCGGGACATGGTATATTGATATGAAAACAAAATATATAGAGACTCTCGTTTCTCCCACTAGAGAGATACCTTATATAGTAGATCTAGAGGAGAAAGATCTGATCAGAGTCTCTCAGACATCAATGATGAGATTTAGAGTAGGCGAGGACTGTTATAGAGAGGATGTAAGCGAAGAAGTATATGTAGATGGAGGATTTGTAGCCAGACTGAGAATAATAGATCCGTATGGAGGAGCAGTAGTGATAGGACTGCCATCAGCATCTTCAACAACAACTAAAACATTGAAAGCAACAGTCTTATACAACTTCGTAGGCTACACAGAAGAGTTTAAGATCGTCACTGAGGCAAGTCTAACAAAAATATTCGGAGACTTCAAAGAATTCTATATCAAATACACTAGAGTGCCATAAATACCAAAAATACAAAAAATTTTCTTTTTAATCTCTCATTAATATGTTTATAAACAAAATTGTTATCACAGAGATCTCTAGAATTCTACATATAAAAATGTTAGTGGCCATGAAATTGATCATTTTTTTAATAAATTCAGAATAAAACTTCTCTCTAAACAAAATGTTTCTAAGATACAATGAGTTTAATAATAGAAGTATGAATGTTAAAAATGCTAACGCCACAAATAACATGTTAAGTATCATCATATGCGATACGTATATAAATGTTATCAGCCAGAAGTTTATGAAGAGAATGATTGAGATCATCAGATATATGATCCATAGATCGTGTTTATCAATTGTTGTGACTAAAGTTTTTCTCCTAAACAGCTTGTCGACATCTCTATCTGGAATACTATTGGCAAATAATATTATTAGAGAGACTAATCCAAAGAAAGATCCTATTATAAACGCTACAAAATCTGTATCTTGATAGACAACGTAATAACTTCCTAATGATATTAAAACGCCTTTTAAATAGATCCCGAGTTCTCCTAATGAATATCTTGTCAACACAGTAGTATATAACAATAGAATTAATGCTCCACCAATTATAAAGACTATAGTTAACAATCCTCTTGTGAAGACAAGATACAGACCTATTAAGAGAGCCGTTATTAATAAAGAAACTCCATAATACAAAGCTTCTTTAACAGATATCATCTTTTTAACAAGAGCCTTAGAGCCTCCGCTAAATGGAGTCTCAGGAGTCAAAAGATCTATTCCTTTCTTATAATCAAAATAATCATTGAAGACGTTAACCGCGAGATGTGATATAAATACTCCTATATATAAAAGAAGAAGTTTGAACAAATCTATGTGTTCAAAAGGATTTCCATTAGATAATGATGCTGAGATAGATGTGTATAGAGATGTAAGAGCTGTCTGAGGTCTAGATAATTTTATAAATCCAAAGATCTTTGAAACAAGATCTTTCCTAATATAACATCATCTCCAGAGTTTATATAAGCCTGAGTCTTCTCAAAAGATCATCAATTTTTCTATATATATCAGGGTCGGGCTCTGTCTTCTCAGGCCATTCTCTACCATAATTCTCTTCTGGAAACTTTATAGTTGCATCAATACCTAGTTTAGATCCTAGGCCTCTGACTTTTGAGACAAAATCAAGCTCATCAGTAGGCATATCATTTATTACAATCACGTCTCGAGAAGGATCTACATTGACAGCTATTGAATAAAGGATCTGCCCAAGATCATGTGTGTTCACATGTTCATCTACCACAATAATCATCTTAACAAGAGAGAAAAGGCCTAGACCCCATAGACCTGACATCACTTTTTTAGCATGTCCAGGAAATCTTTTTTTGATAGAGACAAACGCTATGCCTCCTGTGAAAAGTCCTTCTGGAGGAAGATTTATATCAATTATCTCTGGAAAAATAAGTTTTATAAATGGAAGAAATATTCTCTCGACAGCCTTCCCGATCCATGTGTCCTCCATATAAGGTCTTCCAACAACTGTGAAATAATACAAAGGATCATCCCTATAATAAAGTCTCTCTAATTTAAACACAGGAACTTTATTAACATAATCATAATAACCTCTGTAATCTCCAAAAGGTCCTTCATCAACAAGCTCATCAATAGAGATATATCCTCTGAACACGATCTCAGAATTCGCAGGCACTTCAACACCATCTAGATCTATAAGTTCGACCCCTTCGCCTTTTAATAATGATGTGAACAAATATTCATCAATTGGATAAGGAGTTGGCATAGCAGCAACAGCCATTGTAGCAGGATCTGTGCCTACAACAATTGCCGCAGGGATCTTTCTAATATTCATTTCTTTAGCATTTTTATAGACATGAGCAGCTCTTTTATGAATAAACCAATGTATAGCAGCTCTCTCACCATCTATCACTTGAGCTCTGTAGACGCCTAAATTATAAACGTCTTTATAAAGATCTTTAGTCACTAAGATCCCATATGTAATATATCTTCCTCCATCTTTAGGCCATATCTTTGGTATAGGAACCTTATTGAAACCATCTCTCTCAACAATATTTTTAAGAAAATCTGCCTGACTAGTCTTTCGAGGAAGATATCTTCCTGATCTAATAAGATCTATTAATAGACGAGCCTTATCAAAAAATGATTCTGGCGACCTCTCTGGCAGAAGTTTTAAAACTCTCTCGCCAACCTCTTCTAAATCTTTTACATCAAAAATAATTTTAAACACGTCTAAGCCTCTAAATATGTTTGAGATCATTCTCCAACCAGGGAAACCTCTTATATTTCTGAAAACTATCGTAGGTCCTCTAGATAATATAACTCTTCTAGCAAACTCAGGGATCTCTAAGACAGGATCTAGCTCAACATCAACATATCTTATCAAGCCGTTTCTCTCGAGATAACCTACGTAATCCCTCAGATCTTTAAACAATAATCTTCTCCCACAAGGTTTAGATTTAGAAAATATTAATAGTCTCCTCATCAAATAATTCTGGACTTAAAATGTTCGCGAGAAAGAATCTATTGATCATTTTAATAATAATTTTAATCTCCGCGTCAATACTTATGATATATCTTATCAACATCAGCAATGTCTATAATCCTTCATCAAGAGCTGTCACAACTGAGAAAGAGCTTATTAAAATAAAGATTGGTTTGATACCTGTTGTAGATTCTTTCCCAATATTCATAGCTGAGAAAGAAGATCTTTTCAAAAAACATGGTTTAGACGCAGAGATTGTATTGTTCGGCTCTGCAAAAGATCGTGATAACGCCATAATATCAGGAGCTGTAGACGTGGCCATACACGACCCTGTTGGCACATTAATACTTTACTCGAGAAATGTCTCTGTAAAAATCATAGGATTCTTATGTTGTGACATTATGAATGAAAGCAACATAGGTTTTTATCTATTAGCCTCACCAAGTCAGGAGACTGGCAACATAACTTCTGTAGCTGTCTCTCGAAACACTATAATAGAATATGTTGCATGGAAAATGTTAGAGAACATGAATATAGATCCTTCTAAAATAAATTTTATTGATGTGCCTAGTATAACAAATAGATATCAGCTATTGATAGAGGGGAAAATAAGTTTCGCAGTTCTACCAGATCCTTGGGGAACTTTAGCAATTAACAAAGGAGCTAAATTAACAAGTAGATATAAAGATCTTGTTGTTATAATTGCTAGAGAAGAGTATATTAAAAAGCCGTATGGCAGAGACGCTTTGAAAAGACTTGTTGACGTAATCAATGAGGCAATAGATCTTTATACAAAAGATCCTGACAAATATATTGATTATATAAATGAGAAGCTGTCGATACCAAAAGAATTAATAGGAGTCTTCAAAATATCATGGAGTAAACATGTCTCTAAACCCTCTGAACAACTTATCGAAGAAATAAACAGCTGGCTTTTAGAGAGAGGGATCATAAGTAGAAAGATAGATTATAAAGATGTAGTAGAGGATCTGTGGAGATGATTGTTTTAAAAGACGTGTCTTTTGCATATGAGAAGAAGAATTATATATTAAAAGATTTTTCCATAGAATTTCCTTCAAATAAAATATCTGTGCTTTTAGGACCTAACGGAGTTGGAAAAACAACACTTCTAAAACTTGTCGCAGGCATTCTCAGACCGTTAAAAGGCGATATAAAGATCATGGGGAGAGACCCGAGCTCTATGAGAGGTAAAATAGGTTATGTACCTCAGATCTTAAGTCTTTATCCTTGGATGAGAGTCAGAGAAAATATAGAGCTTCCACTTAAAATTGGTAGAAAAAATATTTCTGAGAGAGACAAGAAGATAGAGGATATAAGCAGAAGACTTGGTATAAAAGATCTTTTGAATAAATATCCGAAAGAAGTGTCCGGCGGAGAAGCACAAAAGATCATGTTGGCAAGAGTATTTGTATCAGACGTAGAGATCTTATTATTAGATGAGCCGTTGTCAATGATAGACATAGATAGTAGAGAAGAGATAATAAATTTCATAAGAGAATACTCTCACGAGAAGAGACTTACTGTCTTGACAGTAACTCATAACATAGAAGATGCTTTGTCATTAGGAGACTTCATATATATACTTAATCACAGACCTCTTAAATTGATAGATATCTTAGAGAAAGACTTATATGACAAAAAAGATCTTGTCATAAAGATAAGATCTTTGTTAAAAAATTATTAAAAAGATGATCTTTATGAATAAGATATTAAGAGATCTTCTGAATTATGTTATCGTCTTGATCAGTCTAATAGTTATCTGGCATATAATAGCTCTTATATTAAATAAAGCTTATGTGCCTACACCTCTAGATGTTTTAGAGAGAACATATATTGATCTTGTCAATAAAATTTTGATAGATAATACAATGATCTCGTTATACAGGATCTTTGTGGCGCTAGTTTTTTCCACATCTATAGGTTTCATAGTAGGTGTCATATCTATCTGGGCTAGATATAGATTTGTAAGCGATATATCTAAAACATTAGTATTCATAACGTATCCTATTCCACATGTGACTCTTCTGCCTATACTTTTCTTTTTATTTAATATAGAGCTTAGCAAAATAATTCTTATTGCTATAATAACATTTTATCCAATAGCTCTATCAATAATAGAATGGTCACAGAGATTTCCAAAAGATCTTGCGGATATCATCTCTCTCATGGGCGGCAGAAGAACAGAGCTTATCAGATACGTAATACTTCCATCATCACTTCCAGGAATATTAACAGGACTTAGAATATCTCTTAACACAGCGTATGCAGTGATATTTATTGCTGAAAGTATGGTTGGAAACAATGGAATAGGATATTTGATATACTGGTATTGGCAGAGACTAGATTATACAGGCATGTATTCAGCCATATTATTTCTCAGCATAATAGGAGTATCAACATATCTTATTCTACTAAAACTAGAGAAAAAGATCCTTAGATGGATATATTAATAGATCAAATGATAAATCATGAAAACAGCTTTTCTTCAAAAGATCTTTTTAACTTTTGTTCTTAAGATTTAAAGATAAAATATTTAGTGGCTAGAATATGAGAAGAATATATGTCGCCGTTTCTCAGTAGATGGCGGTTCATTGTCATTCATGTCTGTTAATTTCAGACTCTCCGCCATCTACTTCTCAACGGTCTCTCCGAGCCTCCTCACCACAGTGGCTCCTCATTAGTCGCCTAGGGCTCATCACCCTACGGTTCTCGGAAACTCGGGGTCATCGATAAAAATATAAGCTTCTGAAGTTTATAAACTCAGCCTCTGAACATCAATAAATATGGGTGCTACAAATGATTATAAAAATTGAAACAGCCCCAGAGTATCTTAAGAAGCTTCTATATCTATTAATAGGCGGAGAATTCAGAGAATGTTCAAAAGAATATATGAACAAAAACAGATTTTCACAAGAATTATGTGATGTACACATATTTTTATCTAAAGATCATATGAACACGTCTATTATTCCTAACAATGATTCAATTCTTATATTATTTGATGAGGCTTTGAAGAAAGGTTATAAACCTATGATATTAAGAGAGAGTGTTCTGAAAGAAGGTTTCATATATGATCCAGAGGCTTTTTATATATCTATAGATCTTTTGAGCAAATTCTTAGTGAATAAATTAGAATTAGATGAAAATATCATTTCAGGCTCTGCAGAAGCCTTGAAAAGACTTTATGATCATGCTGTGGGGAAGGCTAGAAAAATTTCTCAAGAGATAAAAAATGAGAGTTATAGACTGATCGCGTTGACTTCTGGAGATTATTATGTTGCAAAAGCTGCTGGTCTGGATATAGCGAAGGTTTATTTAGATGATAGATGTGTTATAATAGAGGATCTTTATGAAGAGACTTCTGATCAAATATTTTTCAGTCTTAAACAGACATATGGAGAAACATTTACCAAATGCTCCGACAAGATCAAGAAAATTTATGATAAAAAAATTATTGTGATAGACACATCATTATCTTGTTATCATCTTGCCCCAGTTATAACAGCTTTAACTCTCAGATATGAACTTAAAGATCGAGCCTCTAAATTTTTAGAAATCAATAAAATAAATTTATCTTAGTAAAATCTTTGACTTGAGCTGAGATATATGAAGTCTCTTGAGAATGTTCTTGATGATATAAAGAGATATAGAGAGAGACTCATCGATCTTTTGATTAAGATGATCTCTATACCCACGATATCTCCAGCTGGAGATTATTATGAGGAGTTTATCAATTTTATGAAAGATCATCTTGAGAGAGAAGGTTTTGATATAGAGATCATCAGAGTTCCACAGGATTATGTAGATAAAAATGTTCCTCGAGAGGGCGTTGGGAAGCCTAGGTTTATAATGATTGCTAGATACGGAGATAAGAGAAATATTATACTTCATTTTAATGGTCATTATGATGTTGTGCCTGGAGGACCTGGATGGAGTGTTACAGATCCTTTCAAACCTGTGGTTAGAGAAGAGAGAGTGTATGGCAGAGGCTCTACTGATATGAAGGGAGGAATAGCTTCTGTCATATATGCTGTATCTAATATGACTAGATATCTAGAGGAGAACGGATATGGCGTAGAGATCGCTTTAGTACCTGATGAAGAGATCGGAGGCAGAACTGGGAGCGAATATCTAGTATCAACTGGTAGAGTAGGTAGTCGTTATGTCATCATTGCTGAGCCAAGCGGTTTAGAGAGAATTTATATTGGTCATAAAGGCAGTGTGTGGGGCAGAATAATTGTTAAAGGAAAAACAGCCCATGGATCAACCCCGTGGCTAGGTGTAAATGCTTTTGAAAAAGCTGTTGAACTCGCCTATGAGATCATCAACAAGATCATTCCTGAGACTATTAAAATCAAAAGTTCGTATGAATATGATCTTCCCGAAGGAAACACAGCAACATTAATGTTAGGAGGATTTTTAAAAGGTGGTGAAAAAACTAATCAAGTCCCTGGTGAAGTGATCTTCAGTTTTGATAGAAGAGTTATTGTTGAAGAAAAAGCTTCAAAAGTCTATGAAGAGCTCAAAAGAAAAATATTTGATATTGCAAAAACAAAGAATATTAATATAGATATAGAGATTGAACAGATTTCAGAGCCTGTCTTGGTAGATCCAGAGTCTCTTATATTTAAAGTGATTGAAAACGCCGGGGAAAAAATTCTTGGGAAGAGACCTAGAAAAATAGTGTGTATAGGAGGTCTCGACATGAGATTTTATGCAGAAAAGAATTATGAGGTAGCAACATACGGCCCCGGAGCAATTGGCACAGCACATGCGCCAGACGAATATGTGGAAATAAAAGATCTTGTGAAAGCCTCTGAAATATATACATTAATAATAGATGAGCTTGCGAAAAAGATCAGCAAAACTTAAAAACTGACCTCCTCCCCGCCCTGAAGGCGGAGGCTCCATTAGGGGTTTCATCGTTTCCCTCATCTATTAGGGGTTACATCTATCATCTGAGGAGCAGTCAGGTGACCGGAGATCCCTTCATATATGTTTTGCTTGTGTGGTTGCCTACCTTGCATCCCAAAAAGACTTAGGAGCAACCACATCTAATAGACTCATCATCATAATAATTAGAGCAAGAAAACTTGTCTATTCATCCCTCTATAAATGGCGAGACTTTCAGTTGTAATACTCTCAGCTATTCTCATATATGTTCTTATTTCTGTAGAATAAATTTCTCATATGATAAGCTTAAATACCTTCTATAATTTAATTCACTACATGAGGGATATAAAAGAGAAATGAATAGATCTGAAGAGGAGAATAGAGACCCCTTCATAATAGGTAAACATGTTTTCGGAAGTCTTTATGGGATGGATATTGATAAAATATCTGATGAGGATTTCATAAGAAATATAGCTATTAAAGCGGCTGAGCTGGCTAATATGCATATCGTAGAAGCCAAGTCATGGAGTTTTGGAGGCGTAAAAGGAGGGGTCTCAGCAATAGTTCTTGTGACTGAGAGCCACATAGCTATTCATACATGGAGAGAATACAACTATGCCACAGTAGATGTCTATACTTGTGGAGAACATTCAGATCCTTGGAGAGCTTTTCATTATATAATTGAGATGTTAAAACCAAATTATTATGTAGTAAATTATGCTGACAGAACTCAGCTTCCAATAACATATAAGACAGAAGTTAAAGAAGAGATCCCTAGTCCAATGTAATTTTTTTGAGAGATAAATATTTTTATTTTTTAGACATATGTATAATTAAGATGATGTGTGTGGCGGTCGCTGAAAAATGATGACTTAGGAGCCTTTCTGAAGCCTCATGTAGTTTCTTAAAAAACATCTTATAAAAAGATCTTTATTTTTATTATTTGTTTGTTTTATTTAAGAAAATTATTTAAATGGTGCACCGTATCAATGTATTGGTGTACTATTTGCATATTCCTGACGGATATCTAGATCCTCCTTTAATAATTTCTACATATATATTAACTGCTGTCTACTATATTATATTAACAAGATCTAGAAGATTTAATATAGATCCTGAGCAGATCTCTATTATAACAACTCTTGCTGCAGGAATATTTGTTGCTCAAATGCTTAACTGGCCTATTCCTGGAGGAACTAGTCTACATTTCGTAGGAGGAGTCTTGGCATCAATGATAACAGGGCCTTACATAGCAAGTTTAATAATGAGTCTGGTGCTACTTATTCAATGTCTAATATTTCATGATGGAGGGATCACAGCTTTAGGAGCAAATATTTTGAACATGGCTATTATAGACGTATGGATAGGCTATCTAACATATAGATCTGTGAGAACATTTCTAGGCAACAGAATAGGTAGAGATAAGACTGTCTTTATAGGAGGATTATTAGGAGGATGGGCTGGGATAACAATTGCAGGAGCAGTCTGCGGTGTTGAGATAGGTCTTTCATCATTAATACCTTATGGCATAATGATCTCTTTGCCGATCATGGCTGGATGGCACGCTGTCTTAGGAGTTGTAGAAGGGCTTATAACAGGATCTGTAGGCTACTATCTATTTACTCGTGATCCTAAGATCTTGAGAGGATGAAATTATGAAAAGATCCTTGTTGATCATATTAATACTTCTATTTGTAAGCCCTTTATTCGGGATCTATCTAGCAAATATAGTAGGATATCACGAGCCTCTAGATATAGCAGGAGAATTATTAGATCTTAAAGACATCTCAGATGAAATCAACTGGACACCTTTCAAAGATTATACAGTACCCGGATTGCCAGATTGGCTTGGCTATATAATATCAGGAGCTTTAGGCATTCTCATCATTATGTTGATAGGATCTCTAGTTAAAACATTTATGAAGAGAGATAGAGTACATTGAGCGTTTTGAGAGATTTTCTACATAATATTTCGCGCATATTTTATGAGCTAGGGATCTATAGAGAAAAAATTTTTATAAATCCTCTGATATTGTTTCTGATATCTCTTATACTGACAATATTCTCAGCAACTTTTAACATGATCATGATATGGATCCTGAGTTTAATATATAGTATGATCATGATCATGATATATAGACCGCATATAAAGATCTTACGAGACATATATATTCTGCTATTTTTTCTAGCAGTAGTCCCAGGAACGCCTTTATTATTTTTTGAGATAGATAAACAATCAATAACATATGATCCATTGAATATTAATAGTATCGAGAGATTTATAATGTTCCTATCAAGAGTGTTGATCGCGCCGACACCATTCATCGTGACCATAATATCCTTAGGCTGGCCTGTAGTCTCGAAAGAGCTTATGAAGATTCCTGGTTTAAAAAAGTATATTATTTATATGAATATGTTTCTTATGTTGGTTAGAAAGATCTCTAGAACAATGATTTTTATGTTAGCGGCTAGAGAGGCCAGAATTGTGAGAAGAGATAAAAAATATATATGGAGGATATTAACTTCAGCAGTTGGAGACATGATTCTTCAGACAAATTATTTCTCTAGAAATACTTATAATGCGTATAAATCTAGGTGTATCAGAGAATGTTAAAACTAGTGGATATATGGTTTAGATATCCTGACAGCAACAGATATCTGTTTCAAAGACTTAATATCGAGTTCAGAGAGAAAGAGCTTACACTCATAACAGGACCAAACGGGTCTGGAAAATCAACTCTTTTAATGATTGCAGCAGGACTTTTAGAGCCAGAGAGAGGAGAAGTATTATTCAGAGAAAAACCTCTTAAAAAACAGCTTCCAGAGGCAAGAAGATTCATAGGAATACTATTTCAAGATCCTGAGTATATGTTATTTAACTCTACAGTATATGATGAGATCGCTTATGTCCCGAGACAGCTTTATGAGGAGAAAGAGGTTGATAGACTTGTTAGAGACACTATTAAAATCCTAGGCTTATCAGAAGATATGTTAAAAAGATCTGTTTATCAACTTAGTTATGGTGAGAAAAAGATCGTGGCATTAGGATCTATCTTATCATATAAACCTTTGATTCTTCTTCTTGACGAGCCTCTAGAGTCTCTCTCAAAATATTATAGAGATAAAATTCTTGATATAATTGAGAGACTTTTGGAAGAGAATAAGACTATCATCATAGCTACTCACGACCCTGATCTTTTTATACACAGATTTAATCCAAAGATCTTTAGACTTGAAATTGCTGATACATGAATATTTATAGAGACTCTCAATATCTAAAGGATTGAGAATGAAAAGAACAAAAATATTTCTACTAGATCTGGATATGACGTTAGTCAACACTTTGAGAGGACTATACATATCTGTGATCAACACTATACCTAGATATACAAAGAGAGATATTGATGATCTTTTTAAAATAGAAAATTTTGTGAAAGAATATTATCTCAATGATTTTAATGATTATGTGTCATCTAATGATCCTGAGACTAGATGGAGATTCTGGAGTGATGTATGGACCAGATATATCTCAGACCCAGGCTTATATGGAGAGCCTTATAAATGTGTTCACGAGATCATTTATATATTAAGAGGTTTAGGTATAGTTCTTATTGTCACTGGCAGAGAGATAAGTTCTCTAAAAATGATTGATGAACTTTCATATTATGGCTTCAAAGATCTTGTGCATAACTTTGTTAGCACAGGAGATTTAGGCCCGTTCAACAAGAAGAAAGATCTTTTCAAAAAAATCATTGATCATTACATAGAGACAGGGTTCAGTCATGATGATATAATAGTGATAAGCGACTCTATAAAAGACTTAGAATATGCAGAGAAATTAAAAGTCAGAGGAGCAGGATTCGTGCCTAAAGAAGCATCTTTTCTGGAGAAGATATTCAAAGAAAAAGGATTGGACATGATAAAGTCGTGGTGTGAACAATCAAATGTAGTTAGAACATTAGGTTTATATTGAGAATAGTCTAAACAGATCTTTACAAGAATCGTTTGATCATCCGATTAGAATGATTTAAGCTAACATAGACTGGATCCATTCAAAAGCTTTGTCAAGATCTACTTTAACCCCTCTCATGTAGTCACACTCTCTAGCCTTCTCAAGATTATACATGATCTTTTCAACATCCTCGTTATTAAGCTCGTAAATCTGTTCAAAAGTCTTCTCTACGTATATTCCTAATCTTCTCTCATTTATAATTTTATTAACTAAATCCTGATCCTTAGGATCTAGCGGATTAAACATTGTTATAACTCCATATAAATATTTTTTTGAGTATAGATCTATCGCTATACTCATTATACATCCATATGGAGTTGATATAGTCATCACATACAATTTATCTCCAACTCTAAGACCTTCTACATCATAAAGATCTTCTTTAGATATCTTTATTTCTAAAGATCCTTCCACGTTCTCGATATAACCTCTAACAAAAATCTTCATCTATATCTCCTCTCCTACTTTGTCTCATCTTATAAAATATTGTAAGAGACGTTAATAAAATAGTGTGATTCTATTTCAAGGATATATTAAGTTTTGTGTTCCAGGATCATAATGTGACAGATACTCTAGGCATTCTCAAGATCCTATATACATAATATGCTGTTATATATATGATTAATACTCCCGAGATTATGCTAGACAAATAAATATGAGAGAAACCGGCTAAAAATCTTAAGACAGCTGAGAGAATCAAAGCTGTCATAAGCATATAGACTTCTTTCTGACTTAATTTAGGAACTTCTCTCCATATGATCCCTGGGATCAGTAGTGGAGTACATAGAGAACTCATGGTGATAGCTAAAAAACCGATCATTGCTAAATGAAATACTGAGGACCATGAAGCTATAAATGTTAAAGGAAGAGTTGACAATGCAAATATTTTAGATATGGAAGTGCCCAGCTTATAAATATCTCCGCCTCCAAACCATGGAAGAAATAATGGTAGTATAAATATGGGTATTAACAGAGCCTCTTTTACGTCAGCTATGAGGATTACTAAATATGACAATATGAAGATCGTGGTGTACATAAGGATCATAGGTACAGTTATTTTTCTTCTTCTCATATTAGGATCTACTCTAATAAGCAGACTAGCTACAGAAGCCAGTGGAAAAGCTAACACACCAATGTAACCTGTGAATGGAGTTGTTAACGTATATAAAAGACCTACGACAGTTAATATGTTAGGTGCTGTTCTCATAGTAGTGCCAATTCCTTTACGAATATATTGAGCTACATGAGCTAGAGAAGATATCCATATAAAGATCTGCCATATCAATGTGTTTGGAAGAAACAAAACTGTAAATGCTCCTAAAACTTCGCCAGAAGCCACTAGAATACTAAGAACAGGATGCGGCATTGCCGCTGCAAAGCCAGGAACCTGTCCCCACATAACGCCTACATAAAAAAGTCTTACTGCAAATGTCATAATATATTCATGAAGCCATGGCATTCTAGATAATATGATTATGCCGAGAATTATGTATATAGGAGTTATATAAATAGGGATCTGCGAAGATCTTATCCATATGAAAAAACTTTTAATATCTCTTCTAATCAATTCAAAGACTCACCCTGTCTGTATTACCATGTATGTGTCATTCAAATGCCTTTTCATCATAACTCAGATCCGAGGGTATTAATCATCCTAAAATAAATAGTCTTATGAGATATAAATTTGTTGTTGATGAAATATGAAGATAAAGATCTATGGACATTTCACCTGCACAACAACATATAGATTGATTAAGAGATTATATGAGAAAGATCTTCTTAAAGAGATAGAGCTTATAGATGTAGGCATAGATCCTTTTGAGGCTTTGTATAGAAACATAGTGTCTGTCCCAGCAGTTTTTATAGATGACAGACTTTTCTTCTCAGGAGTATTAAGTGTTAGAGAAGTATCTGAGGTTATTGAGAGAAAAGTTTTATCATTTACAGAGGAGTATGACTTCGAGAATGGTGTAGAGAGAATAAAACTAGGGATATTAGACTCAGCCTTTTTATCTTTAAACATATTTGTTTTCAACGATCTTTATAAACCATTTCTATTTAGAGATTTTATAGAGGCTGTTTCAAGACTAGTCTTCTATAAGAAGAGGAGTGAAGAAGATTTTGCTAAACTAAGAAATAGCTTCATAACATATATAGATCGAGTTAAAGAAGATTTTGAGAATGATCTTATCAAAGCTGTCGCAAAAATTATTACAAGAGATATGATCCATGAGACATGGCCTGAGAAAAATATTGATTTCATATTCTCAGATAAGAAGATGTTGAGATATTATATTTTGGCAAAAATCTCTTTAGGCAGGATCGGATCTATAAATGGTTATAACAAGATTCATGATCAAAAGATCTTTCGAGAGAGAATAGATAAGCTTCATAATTTTCTTCAAGAGAGATGGAACGTCTTAATAAAAGATCTTTATGACGAGTATACAACTTTTTATGAAGACGAGATCTATAGAAAAATTTATTGGAGCCACGCTAAAAATCTTTAGATAAAAGATCTTTTTTATTCAGCTTTTACAGGATTGGCCAAGACTCCTATTCTACTGATCTCTGCCTCGACTATGTCTCCATCTTTAAGATAGATCTTTCTTGCATGTCCAACGCCGGCTGGAGTTCCTGTTGAAATAATATCTCCAGGCAAAATTTTTATTCCCTGAGTTATCTCCTCAATAATTTCCTCAATACTAAAAATCATCTCTGAAGAAGATCCTTTCTGTCTCACCTCATCATTTACTCTAAGTATTAACTCTAACGAGTATGGATCATCGATCTCGTCTTTAGTAACTACATAGGGTCCCACTGGTGTCGAGCTGTCCATGTTTTTGCCATGTAGCCAGTCTAATCCGAGTCCTTGTTGAGATCTCATCTGCCAATCTCTGAAACTTATATCATTAACAATAGTGTATCCAGCTACATACTCCATAGCATTACTTCTATTGATATACTTCCCTTTTCTACCGATGACTACCCCAAGCTCAACCTCATGATCAGGCGATTTAGAGACTTTAGGTATTAATATAGGCTGTCTATGACCTATTAATGCGCTCTTCGTTTTGAGAAATATATAAGGTCTCTCAGGCTTTGGTCTTCCACTTTCCTCAACATGAGATCTATAGTTAAGCGCCAGACAAAATATCCTCTGATCTTTAGAAGTAGGCGGGTGATAAATAATCTTCTCGGGATCATGAGTAAAAATCTTTTCTTCAAAAGATCTTTTTGATATAGATCCTAGGATCTCTTCTACAATCTTAAACGTGTATGGGCTACTGAAAAAATCTCCTATATCATAAAACCATGTGGGAGGTTCAGAATTATATATCATTCTATAGCTCTCAACAAGATCTATAACAAGATCTTTGTACAACACGCCTATTCTAGGCGTGGAATATCTATTTGGTGAATACATCACTATCTTCAAAAAATCACCTAGAGGAATTATATTATCAAGCTTATTAACACATCTTTGTATCTATTTTCAAGAATAAGTTTTAATGGATATCTAACCAATATATTATGGATAGAATTGTCTGAAAGAAGTTTTGTTAAAGGATCTCCTTATATAATGATTAAAGAGATACATGAACAGCCATCAGTCATAGAAAGAATCATAAGATCATCTCCTGATGAGTATAAAATTGCGGCGGAAATGATCTTTTCAGCAAAAAAAGTTTTTGTGACAGGATCAGGATCATCTTATCACGCAGGCATGTTTCTAGATCTTTTATTAAAAAGAAAAGGATTAAACTCAAGATCTTTTGTAAGCGGTGATTATGATATCTATAGAAATCTAGTAGATAAAGAAAGTGTTGTCATAGCTATAAGTCAGAGCGGTTATACTACAGATACTTTAGAAGCTGTATCATTATTCAAGAAACGGGGGGCTAAAATAATTGGTGTCACAAATGTAATAGATAGTCCTCTGGCTCAGACATCTGATCATACCATATATGTTAAGGCTGGAAGAGAAGAAGCTGTGACTGCCACAAAAAGTTTCTCTGCACAAATAACATCTTTACTAAGGATCTATATAGAGATCTTTAGATCAGTTGATGAGAAGATTCTTAAGCTGGAGACTTACTTAAATAATCTGCCTAAACTTTTCAAAGAATATATCTATAAAACAGAGACATACGTGAGAGATCTTGTGGAACATGTATATAAAAAAGATCATATGTATATCCTCGGTAGAGGACTTAATTATGTATCTGCATTAGAATCTGCTTTAAAACTTAAAGAGACATGTGGTATTCATTCAGAAGCTATGTATCTAACTGAGATAAGACATGGGCCGAAGGCTGCTGTAGATGAGAGTTATATGATCGGTATGTTTATTAATGAAAATGATCTTGAGATAGCTCTGAAGATAATAGAGGAGTTGAAAGATAGTGAAGCAGTTTTTCTAGCATCAATACCAGAAGGTCTTGAGAACAAGATCATGTATAGAGAAAAGATCATGTTTTTCAACATATCTCTAGAAAGAGAGATGCCAGAAGAGATAAGACCTTTATTAGACGTGTTAATTTATCAGCTACTTAGTTATTATATAGCAGTCTCACGAATGTTAGATCCTGATCGTCCGAGAAGACTTAGAAAAGTAGTGATATGATGAAAATCAGCTTTTACTGACGTTTTTAATACTATTGATATCAATACTGAATCTTAATATGCCTATTATACCTCCTATGGACTTTATTTTAAGACCTATCTCTGAGTCGTCAGATACTATAACAAACTCTGTTTTCTTAGACACGGCATTTCTTAATATCTCGAGGATTTTTTCTCTAATTTCTATATTATCTCTCAGAAAAGAGTCTATCAAAACTATCTTATCTAAGGCTCCTATATTAGATAATATGTGAACATTCTCTACACCTGAAGCCACCTTATCAGGATCTTTAATCAGAAGACGCATATATTCTTCAAATATTTCTCTAGCTCTGACCTCAGAGTACGCCTCAAATATTTTACGAACAACACCTCTTCTCACAAGCTCTTCAACTCCGCTACAGCCTCCTATAGATATTGAATCAATATATATCCTTAGATCTTTTCTTAATATATTTATTTTTTCAACAAGTTTTTGAGAAAGCCCTCCCGGGGATCCTATCACTATGGCAACAGGATCATAGCTCTCTACATATTTAATAACCTCGATAGCTAAGTCTCTTAGTCTTGTGTCAAACTCTGTTATACTATTCACATCTGATTTACTTATCATAGGGAAAGATCCTTCGGAAAGAACTCTCATACCCTGTCCCTGTATAAGCTGAACACAATATTCGTCATAGTCTAATGCTATTAATAAAGCTTTTCTTCCTCTATTAGATATCTCTAATAGCTTGTTGAAAAATTCTTTATCTATAAAACCTTCTTTTTTATAAATCTCGATTCTAGAGCCTATGTCTACAGAAAATGTGTGATAAGATCCTTTCAGACCGTAAGTCTCAGGTCCCTCTATGATCACTCCTCTTATCCTTAGTCTTCCACTGAATGATTGAAACTCTATTTTTTTCACTTTCAAAGAAAGTTTCATAGGAATTCTTTTTTTAACAGATCCTTCTATACTCACGTCTCGTAATGTTCTCATAGATACTATATCATCCTCCTCAACATACATGCTTAATATCCAAAGATCATCTTCACTCTCAATTACAAGTCTCACATATCCTTTTTCATAATCTATCTCTTCTATCTTCACATATCATCAATAGTTTAATTGTTGTATAAAATTTAATCATATCTAAAGAAGAGATATGCTTATATAAGACTTATAAACAGGATATTGTAGGAGTATGAAATGCCAGATATGAAAATAGTGATCTCAGATCCTGAGGCTAAAGAAGAGAGATGGTTTAAAGTTATTTTTGTGGCAGATCCTTCGTTACCATATGGTGATGAAGAGAAGAGTGGCAAAAAACTTATGAGAGGCAAAATATCGCCACTGCTAGATCAGTTTATTAAAAAAGATCTTAATATAGTTAATGCCAGGATCTGGAGAAGTTCTACTGAGAAAATAAACTTTACACTACAGTTGACTGTAGATCCTGAGCTCACAGGCATAGAGATCAAAGTTCCTGCCAACTTCATGAGAGAGAAGACAGGAGCTGACAGAGTAATTGGAGAGATAAAAAGAGCATCATCATTTCAAATAACTTTGTCATCAGACAGAGCACAGAAGTTGTATGGACTTAAAATAGGAGATGAGATAGATGGAGGATTAATAGGTCTTCCCGGTTATAAACTGAGAATAACTGGAGGAAGTGATTACTCAGGAGCACCTATGATCCCTACGTTGCCAGGGCCTGGAAAAAGATATCTATTGTTATCTCAGCCGCCAGGTTTTAGACCTAAAGAAGATGGCTTAAGAAAAAGAAAACTTGTGAGAGGAGATACTCTCAGCGAGGCTATTGTTCAGGTTAACACAGTGATAATTGAAAGACCTGGAAAAAGCTGATCTAGAATCTATTTAGTTGTTATTTCTCCATAGATATTCTCAGAAATCTCATACTCGCTAAAATCTGTAAGATCAGGATCCCACCATGTCACTGGCGCGTTTCCATGTCTTATCAAAGGTTTTTCCAGTTTTGATAATAAGACGACTCTCGAAGGCCTGCTCTCAGAAACAATCTTATAACCAGAGATCTCTGACAGGATTCTTGCGAATTCCTTAACTTCTTCATGACTAGGCATGTTTTCTCTGCCTAATCTTTTTGTAGAAGTTCCTACATACATATAGGCTTTCACTTCAACAAATGTCGGCTCTCCTCTCTCAATCAATTTTGCAAATCCTTTTGCCGCCTCAAGACTCATATTCCAGCCTCTCACAGCAGTAATTCTATACACGGTTGGACAAGTGAAGCTGGGCAAGATCTCTATTGTCTCTAAAGTTTTCTCCCAAGCTCTCGGAACCAGAGGTGTATTGAAATACTCATAGCCTTCTTTATCATAAGCTTCTAAAGAGATATAGAGTTGACTAGGCTCTTCATCTAGATTAGCAATTATATCTGGTCTCACAGCTCTAGTGACTAAGAAAGTAGTTATATTTCTCTTATGATACTCTTTTATAAGCTCTCCTAATGCTGGATATAAAGTGTTTTCGCCGGTGAGACTTATAGCTACATGTCTAGGATTCATTGCCTCAGCTATTTTATTAGGATCCACATTATGAGCTTTATACCCCGAGACGGTTCTTCTATGTTCTATGATGCTCATTTCTACAATAAACTCTGGATCATCGATCTCAGGTATTCTTCTTTCATCCCATTCTTCTAGAATATCTGTAGGCCTGATCCTCCAACAATGAAGACATGCATTCCAACACCATTGTGTAGACACAGACATCTGAATACATCTATGACTATCAATTCCATAAAACTTTCCTTTATAACAATAGAGATTGTCCATCAAAACTTTGTGAGTCCATAGACATTTCTTCACTGCTGAGTGGCCGCCTATCAGATGATATTTTTGTTTTCTAAGAGATCTATTGATCTCTGTATAATGATCTATGATCCTACTCGTATCTATCCTATATCTAATTACCAATTCTCCATCCTCTAATAATAATTTTATTTATCTCAAATTTTATTTATACAAAGATCTTTGTGAAAAAAGCTCTTGATCTGTTGATGAGGCTGGTCTCATGAAAAATTTTAAATCCACATTTAGGACATGAAACATTATTAACAAAAGGTCTTATGATCACTCCATCAACTCTTCTTCCAATAATAGCGCCACAATTTACACAGCTGACCTCCTCTGGAATATATTTAAGATGTGATGTTATGATAGTATACTGTCTCTCACATAATCTTGATATCACACTATGATATCTCTCGATAAACTCATCATCTTTATCTGCAAGATAAAACATCTTATAGATCTTTGGAAATCTTTTGCACAAATCTTTTATCCATAAAGTTATATAAGCTCTTCTCTCAGGATCTTCTGAGATCTCGTCTATCAACATCTCTATATGTATCTTACCCTCCAACAGAGATATAACATGATCTATTTTCTCAAGATCTTTTAAAGCTTTTATCTCTATCAGAAGAGCATCTATGCAGCTCAGAGCTGAGACATTTATATCTTTTGATATCTCATGTTTCACACCTATTTTGATATTCTTCTCTCTAAGGATCTTTAATATATCATATGAATCATTGTATGTAAGAAGATCTCCTCCACTGAAGAATAATATGTCAGGCTTGAGCTCATAATATCTTCTCAAAATTTTTTCTAATGAGATATTTCTTAGATCAAAAGCTTTTTTAGATCCTTGATATTCTTTCCAAGGACAGCTTTCACAGACATCTTCTGAATATATATAGATGGTTAGTGAAGAACCTCCTGGCTTATAAAATAACAAAGGGATCAGCTCTATAGAGTTTAGAGAGATCGCAACTACATCTTTCACAAAAATATCTTTTAAAGAATATGTGATAGTATTCATATCACTCTTTTCTCACAAGATTTATAATTCTCTACTCAAAACATCTTTTATATACCCAGAGATGTCGAGATAATATATCAATGGATCATTAATCTTCTTCTTGACAGTGCTTGCACAATAGATCTTGTCAACACCTGAGGATCTGACTTTATCCAAAGCGTTTGATACAAAAAGACAATGAGTACATACAACTATGACCTTTTCAGCTTTATATCTTCTAAGAATCTCAGCGCTCTCGGCAATAGTTCCTCCAGTGGATAATATGTCATCTACTATCACAGTGTTCATGCCTGATATCTTATGAAGATCTGCTGGCATCTCTATTCGGATCTCGCCAGTATGTCTATCTCTATATTTTATGAAAGAGATCATATCTACACCAAGTTTAGTGGCAAGTCTGCGAGCTCTCTCCACACCTCCTTGATCTGGCGATATTATAATGATCTTTTCAGTCTCTATTTCTCTCTTTATAATATCTGAGAAAATAGATATCCCATCTATGATACGGATCTTATTATATGACAAGATCATGTTTGAGTGAGGCTCTACCACAAAAATATTTCTGACATTATCTTTTAGAAGACTTTCTACTACTATTCTAGCAGAGATAGGCTCTCCTTCTAAAAAGATCTTATCTTGTCTAGCATAAGCCATATATGTCAGTAGTATATTGATGTTTTTATGTTGCCTGAGAATATCAAGAGCCTCTAATAACTCAAAAAATCTTCTGTCTTGATCTGGGTACATTGATTGTATTAAAAACACTTCATCTTCTGAGGCAGGTCTCTTATCTAGTCTTATATAAGTCTCGCCGTCAGGAAAAATTTTTGAAAATGCTTCTGAATATTCGGCATCAAATTTCTCTGCTAATGATCTTCCTATTCCAGGATCTCCAGGAAGAGATATTATATACACATCTGACCACCAAACTATTTTATAGCCTCGAATATCCTTTTTATATCTTGAGAGACTTCTTCTATATCTTTATATGTGTCTATAGACCTCCAATATACATCTGTGAATATTATTGCTTTTAATTTATTTTCTTCAGCAAGTCTTGGAAACGTTGTTTTCTCGATATCACCTTTATCAGGTAGATAAGGAAAGATCTCTTTTCTCATTATATATACTCCTGCATTTATATTAAACTCTTTGAGAACAGGCTTCTCAATAAATCTTTTGATATAATTTCTATCATCAATCTCTATAATGCCATAAGGACTTTTGAGAGGAACAACAGAGATCCCTGCAATAACATTTCGATCTTCTAGAAATTCGGCGACAAGTCTTCTTATATCAAGATTTGTTATTATATCTCCGTTTAATACTAGAAAATAATCCTCATTTTTGAGAAAAGACTCAGCATTTTTAATTGCTCCGCCAGTTCCTAAAGGCTCGTCCTCGACTATATAACTCACTTTGACACCAAATCTACTTCCAGAGCCTATTGTATCGATTATCTTTTCTTTTTTATATCCTACGAGAAGGATCACTTCATCAATGCCGTAAGATTTTAACCACTCAATTTGCCATATCAATATAGGTTTGCCACCGACCTCGATAAGAGGTTTAGGTCTATCTTCTGTATAAGGTCTTAATCTTTTGCCGAAACCTCCTGCTAATATGGCAGCCTTCATAAATAATCCTCAAGATTAAAATAATCCTCAGATAATAATATGTCTTCTCTAGACAAAGATCTTTCTATAGATGAGAGCAATGTTTTTTAGAGGGAAGATCTGAAAGTCTATGATATATTAAGAATCATATGCTATAGGGATCATCTGTTCTAATATTTTAAAAACTTTTTCTCTGATAAAACTATCTATCTTAATCACTATCACACCTCTCCCTGGAAGGCCATATATTACATACTCATTATCAGGAGCATATGCTATAACTGGTAGCGACAAAAGATCTTCTTCGCCATCAACTAATATAAGTGTTTTTCTTTTTATCTCAACTATTTTTTTAATAAGATCTATTATCTCAAGATTTATATGTCCTGAAGGATTTTTTATTTTAAAAATCTCGCCATATGATCTATAGATGTGTTCTATAGGTTTTATATCAATCTCTTTCTCTCTGAGAGTCTTACCATCTATGATCGCTACATCAGGTACAAAGCCTATGTCTATCAAAGTTTTTACAACAAGATCTCCTACACACCAGGATCTACCCTCTCTTATTATTGAAGATACTTTTCTAGCTACCTCATAAAAATCTTCTCCTTCTATAAGTATGCCCACAGGTTCTCTCAACATTTCTCTGAGATGTTCTGGAAGTTTGAGAAGTCTTATTTTAGCCCCCCTCTCAAAATTTCTTTGAATCTTATTGCATCATCAAACATGTACACGTTGTTAAATAACACATAAATCTCCTTTGAAGATAAATTAAATATCTTCTCCTTTAAAATATTAAGATCCTCATCTTTATATTTGTATCTATAATTAACTTCTCCACCACCGATCCCGTGAAGTCTTATATATGAGGTCTCCTGTATACATGGAATGTTTCTGAATATATCAACTATATGAATTACATCTAGCTCAGACAATATTTTACACAGGATCTCTTTATTATTCTCTTTATTCCATCCTCCTCTAGGTTCCCACGCTATTTTCAATGAATCTCTGTCTATTGATGAGAAAAATTCTTTCATATTTCTTATATTCTCGTCAGAAAAGTCGAAAGATGGTGGCGTCTGAAAAACTGCTATCTCAACTTTCAATATTTTAAAAAGCTCCAGTTGCTTCTCCCATAGCTTTAGATTCTCGGTGGTAGGTCTTAGAAGACCATATCTCTCTAAGTCTCCAGACAGTTTTGTCTTACTTCTTCTCCAGGTGGGGCTTGTGCTGTGATGAGTTATTCCTTGAAATACTTTAGCTGTTAACTTGAAATGCTCAGGCTTGGATGAGACAATTTTTAATGCTCTATCCTCTGAGATCAGGTCGTAAAAAGTCTCTTGAATCTCTGCAACATCTAGTTTCTTATATATCTCTTCTCTTTTTCTAGGAAATCCACATGTTCCTATATAAATATTTTTGCTAGACATCTCTTTTTTCATAAATATGCGTCCTCCATATATGTTCATAAATATTATTTTTACCATAAATACATCTTATGCTTCCACATAAGATATCAGGATCTTCGTTAAAGATCATCTCCTTAGATCTTTTGCACTCATATGTCTCTTTCTCTATTTCTTCTAATAACCCTCCTACAAAGATATATTTCAAATCTCCTCTCATAACTGCTATGCTTATAGAGCCTCTGGTGTGACATGGAGTATAAAGGATCTTTATATAGTCTTCACATAGTTTTAATGTTCTTATCTCATCCCAGATCTCTAAAGACACCGGCACAGGCTTCTGATCTTTTAATTCATCTATGAACATGTTATATTCTTTCTCAGGTTTTCTAAGATAAATGCTATCAGGATAATGTGCTATGATCTGTAAGTCTGGATTTAAGCTTTTCATATAATAAGCTCCACCGCTATTTCTATGATGTGAGTGTGTCAAAATTAAATATCTGATCTCTTTTAAATCATTGATTACATAAGCTATGTTTCTCAACATGTTGTCAAGCCCGGCGCCGCTACCTGCATCAATCATTATATGACATCTCTCATATGTGATTAGATAAGCAGAGTCATCGTATATAGAGGAGACGTCTACGCCAGCAACTTTATATACTCCTGATCCTATGTGCATTTAATCTCCTCTAAATTTTACAGCTTCTCTATATGATATATTTGTGAGAGCTCTTCTATTATTTTTTTCATCTTCTCATCTCTGAGGTCTATCTCTGCAATTATTTTACAACTATATTTATTATCAACATCTCTCACACACCTCAGATCAATTATATTTTTCTCTGGAAGAAATCTTTTGAACTCTTCAAATAATGTATCAATATCTTCTCTTTTTTCTACAGAGATCATTATTAGAGACCCTCTCTCAACAACAGATCTTATTATCAAAGATCTTCCATCTCTACCTATCTCAATAATAACTTTATCACCTTCTCTAATCCCGACCTCCTCTCGAAGATATTTAGGTATAGTTATTCTACCTTTAAAATCTACTACAACAATTTCTCGCACAAGTCCTCGCCATAATATTATTAATTGTTAAAATAATCTATTTATGGTGTATAAAAGATATCTTCTGATGAAAATCCGTTTAGAATGTCTACTCCAAAAAGTGGTGGAGGTGTGAGAATACAACAGCCTCAGAGAAGAATAGGTCCTACGATGTCTAAAAAACTTGAGGAGAGAATGAGTAAGATAAGATATAAAATAGTTGTTTTAAGTGGAAAAGGCGGCGTAGGAAAATCTTTTATAACATCCTCCCTAGCAATGGCTCTAGCTCTTAGAAACAGGAGAGTAGGAGTTGCTGACGTAGATTTTCACGGCCCATCAATTCCTAGAATGCTTGGTGTCGAAGACGAGGTTCTGGGGGCAGTCGTAGATGAGAAGGGAGAGACTATAATAATTCCTGTAGAGAATGCTCTTGGAATAAAAATAGTTTCTATAGAGTTCATGTTGAGCGACAGAACTCTTCCAGTAGCCTGGAGAGGAGCTATAAAGATGAAAGCCTTACAACAATTTTTGGAGGATGTTGACTGGGGACCTCTAGATTATCTGTTGTTTGATGCTCCGCCGGGGACCGGCGATGATGCTTTAAACATATTTCAGGCAGCTCCTATAGATGCTGTGATCTTTGTCACGCTTCCCTCAGAGGTAAGCTCTCACGTAGTTGCTAAATCTATAAGATTTGTTGAAATGATCAAGAGAGATTTTAATAAAGATATAAAGATATTGGGCGTCATCGAGAACATGAGTTACTATGTATGTGATGACGGAAGAATAATAAAAATCTTTGGAGAAGGTGGTGGAGAAAGACTTGCAAAAGCTCTTGGAGTAGAATTGCTTGGGAAAATACCTTTAGACCCTAGAGTTTCAGAAGCAAATGACAGAGGAGAAGTATTTTTTGTGAAATATCCTGACTCGCCAGCTTCAAAAGAGTTTCTCAAGATCGCTGATAAAATAATTAAATTAGTTGAAGAAGAATAATTAAATAGATGAGCAAGGTCTTAAAAACTGAGATATGATGAAAAACCCACGCAGTGATTTAAACCAATTTTTTCTCAAAAGATCTTTTTATATAATATTTTACTACAGGACTGAACAACTTGTTCAAGACGTAGGCAACTTTATATATTCTACCAGGTATTATGTCCTTATTAAAGGAGGTATCATCTATTTTATCTGCAACTATCTTAGCTACATATCTAGGATCTAGAACAGGTCCTCTTGGCATATCTCTCCTATTTAAAGCTGATTTAGTTGTAATAGTGTTTCTATGAAAATCTGTCTTAACATATCCTGGGTAGACACCTATCACTCTTATTCCTAAAGGTCTCAACTCGACTCTCAATGCCTCAGTAAAATTTGATAAAGCAGCTTTTGTCGATGTGTATATCTCAAACCATGGTATCGAGAGATATGAGGCTATGCTTATGATATTAACTATACACCCTTTGTTTCTCGAAAGATCAGGGATCAGTCTTTTTGTAAGCAGGACGGGAGCTACATAATTAAGATTTATTATTCTGATCACGTCTTCATCATTTAGCTCAAGTAAAGGACCGTATAATCCTGCACCAGCATTATTTACAAGAACATTTATACTGAGATTAAGTCTTTTGATATCTTCTACAAGTCTGTTTATCTCCTCAATATTTGAAAGATCATGAGCTAACGAATACACATTGATCTTGTATTTATCCTCAAGATCATATTTAAGTTTTTCTAAAAGATCTCTTCTTCTAGCTACAACAACAAGATCGTAAGATCTAGATGCAAGCTCTATTGAGATCTCTCTTCCAATTCCTGATGATGCGCCAGTCACGACGGCTATTTTTCTCATCTTAGCTCATAAATATATAAATTAAATATTGAAAAACTTTTATAATTATTCGGTGGAGTATTTTTGAGAAAGAATGAGTTGTCTTGGAAGATTGCTGAATATATCTCAGAGATAAGTTTTGGAAATCTTGATCATGATTCTATAGATGAGATAAAGAAACGTGTTTTAGATAGTATAGGAGTGGCGTTAGCAGCATTTAATGAGAGACCTTATGTGATTGTGAGAAAACTTGCTAGAAAAACAAAACCTGTGTCAAAAGGATCAAAGTTATGGGGCGAGAATTATATAACAATACCTGAGTATGCAACATTTGCAAATGGTGTTGGAGTAAGATTTTTAGATTTCAATGATACTTATCTTTCTAAAGAAGCTTTGCATCCTAGCGATATGATACCTGCAATAATAGCTTTAGCTGAAGATAGAGAGATCGATGGTAAACAAGCTGTCTTAAGCATGATCATAGCATATGAGATTGCCACAAGACTAGCAGACGCATTTTCAGTTAGAAGTGTAGGAATAGATCATGTGACATATATAACTATAGGGACGGCCGCAGGAACAGCAAAATTATTAGAACTTCCCGTCGAAAAAATTTATCATGCTATAAATCTTGCCACCAATGAATCATTGTCTCTGAGACAGACAAGATCAGGGGAATTAAGTATGTGGAAAGGATCTACAGCAGCAAACTCAGCAAGAAAAGGTCTTTTAGCAACTCTATTAGCTGAAGAAGGATTCACAGGGCCCTCACCTGTTTTCGAAGGAGAATTCGGGTTCTTTAACGTAGTATCAAAACAGAGGTTCGATATTGAGAAATTGGGAGGCGTGGCTGGAGAGAGATTCAGAGTTTTAAAAACCTCTATAAAATACTGGCCTGTCGAGTATCATGCTATGTCAGCTGTTGAGGCTACATTGAAACTTAGAGAAAGAATTGATCCGTCTGACATAAAAAGGATCATGATTAAAACCTTCACAGTATGCTACAAGATCATAGCTAAAGATCCTGAGAAATGGGATCCTAAGACGAGAGAGACAGCAGATCATAGTCTTCCATATATTGTTGCAAGAACTTTATTAGATAATTACATCTGGATCGAGAGTTTTAGTGATGAAAAAATTCTCGGGAGAGATGTAAGAGAATTAATGAAGAAAATGAGTATTGAGATAGATCCTAAGTATGATGAGATATACCCTGAGGGCATTCCTAATACAATAGAGATAGAGACATTAGATGGCAAAATATATTCTGAGACATCTATATATCCAAAAGGTCATTTCAAAAATCCTTTGACATGGGATGAGGTGGAGAAGAAGTTTAGAAGATTAACAGAAAATATCTTAGAAGAGTCTCAGATCAAAGAATTAATCAGCAAAGTTAGAAACATCGAAAGTCTCAAAGATCTTAGAGAGCTCACAGATATAATAACAATTAGATCAGCTGTGTCTTAATTTTTTTCTCACGCCTAGATTAAACATAGCCTTTATCTTAATTCCATTAATATATCTTGTAGAAACATTTCTTTTTCTAATTATTTTATCTAGATCTTCATCAGATAATTTATCAGGATTCGTATGATCTGTTGCCAACATAAAACATACTTCACACCCGAAAGATGGTATCCAAACACTATATTCTTTTACATATCTAAATACTCTCTTAGAATCTTCAATAATCTTGTTGTAGATATCCTCATAATAAAATGCGTTGCCTATCTGAGAAACTAATACTCCATCTTCTTTTAAAATTCTCTTAATTTCTCTAAAGAATTTTTCTGTATAAAGCTCTCTAGCTGGTCCATGAGGATCATAAGGATCTGTAAGATCCATAATCACCACATCAAAAGATTTATCAGATGTTCTCATAACATATTTATAGCCATCTTCGATTACTATCTCTGCCCTTGGATCATAAAAAGATCCTTGGTGAATAGATCCTAAGTATTTTTTAGCTAGATCAACAAGTTCGCCATCTATATCTACCATCACCACGTGTTTAACAGTATTATGTTTAAGAACTTCTCTTAGAGTAGCTCCTTCGCCGCCTCCTATTATCAGAATATTCTTAGGATCATTATGTAAGATCATTGCAGGATGAACTAGAGACTCATGATATAAATATTCATCTGCCTCTGTGGACTGTACAAGTCCGTCTAACACAAGTCCTGTTCCATAGTCTTCGAAAACTACTATCTCTACATGTTGATATTTGGTTCTACCTGAAAACACTATAGATCTGATTCTCATTCCTAGGAAAGTGTTTTCAGAAACTTTCTGTAAATACCAGCCTCCTAAGCTCATTTTAAACTCCTCTGATAAAAATTTATTTGATTTATATAAAAGTTAGTATCGTCCTAGTTTTATAGCATATCTCCCAGGCTTCTTGATATTAAGCATATTCGCTATCCTAGATCTCTCAGGATCAAAAACTATAATCATTCCAGACCATTCCTCAGTGAAATCAGTAGATCCGCATACAGGACATCTCTCGACATCTAGAGAAACCAATGCTTTACAATTTTTACATGCCTTAAGAGTTTTCAGAAAAGATCTTTTATGGCTCATCTTTTTCTCATCTCAGACTTCTCGATCTTGCCCAGCCCTGCCTGTCTAAGCGTCATTGCTATTCTCATGACACCTTCACGACCGCTTGGAAGAGATATTGACGTGATCCTTCCACGTACTATATCTCCTTTCTCAATAAATTTTCTACCGTCTTCACTTACTATTCTGCCAGACGCCTCATCATAATACGCCTTGTCCTCCATAACCTGACTTATATGAACAAGAGCATCTAGAGGACCTATGTCGACAAAGAGACCTATGTTTCTCACATCTCTTACCACGCCTTCGACAACCTCATTTACAACAGGCATAAATGAGAGAATCTTGAATCTAGCCTCGTGATATGTGGATCCTTCGCCAATCATGATCATTCCCATCTCATTAATTTTTATATCATATACCAGGAGAACTATCCCAAGATCTTTGAAAAACTTATTTTCATACTCCTCTCTAAGAATCTCTTCAGCAATCTTGTTTACGTCTTCACCATATTTATCAGGAGAGATCTTTATATAATCTTCGATCTCGTATATCCTAAACATTATAAACGCCTCAAAAGATACTAATTCTCTCCACTTGTCTCATTAATATGTTAACAGAATATTTAAATAAATTTTCGTCAGACAACTACTCGTATTCTCTCCAGACATGACCACATTTTAGACATCTATAGAATCTAGTTGGAGGCTCATCAGCTCTTCTAGTCTGGATTATCCAATATTCAGCCTCATTATGACCACATTTAGGACATCTCACATCTCTCACAATAGGATTCAAGATTTTTTTATCTTCTTCAATAACTATAGTCTTCTCTCTAGGAGAGTGCTGAATCCTTGTTTTAAGAACAATCTTTCTATTGCTCTCGCTCAGAGGCTTCTCATATCCACAGTTCGGACATTTTAGCTTGCCTTTTTCTACTCTCATTAATGTCCCACACACTGGGCAGAACTCCAGTAAACACGCACCTCCAGTGTCACGTAAATATTTTTCTTGTATCTAGCTTAAAATATTTATATAACGATCATTTTAGATATGAAGAAGCCCTCTGACTCATCTTTGTGAGGAAAAGTTCTGTTAAATAATCCCTTAGGATCATATTTTGAATAACCTGTTGAAAATTTTTTCAAAGGTCTTTCAAAAACAACCTGATCTTTAAAAGACCTTACTATAAGCTCGCCCTCCTCAGGAAGTAAAGAACATGTGGCGTAAACTATGATTCTGCTCATTTTAATGGCTTCCCTAACAAGGTCTTTCTGAATATTAGAATAATAATCTATCTTGTTTTTCTTAAGAAGCGACAATCTGATCGAAGGATCTTTCCATATAGCTCCTGAAGAGCTACATGGCGCATCTATTAATGTTTTATCAAATATCTTCTCTCTAGCAGGCACATATCTTCCGTCAGCCAATGTTATGTCCACCGATGATTTGACACCAAATTTTTTCAAAAGTTCTTTCATTATATAAAGTCTCTTTTTTGAAATATCGAGAGCATAGATCTTAGCCTGATCCTCTGTCAACATAGCTATTAAAGAAGTTTTTATTCCTGGAGCAGCAGACATATCAAGGATCTTATCATTTCTCTCAGGTCTTAAAGCTTCGACAACTAGACATGATGCTTTGTCCTGAGGAATAGCCATAAAATCTTTCACAGCTTTTATCTCTCTCAAAGGTTTTCTACTATCTATAACCTTATACAGATACCATAGATCTTTATCTCTCTCAAGGATCACTCCATCTTCTTCTAAAGATCTTACGATCTTTTCTTCAGAAGCCTTCAAAATATTGATTCTAAGCCATATAACTCTTTTATCAATAGATCTGAACAGATCATGAGCTTCCTCGCCTAATAATTCTCTTAATCTCTCATAAAACCACTTAGGTACTGAATAGATACACCAAGGCTCTATGCTGCTCTCATCTCTCCAAGTTCCTTCTAGAAATATTCTAGCCAGATTTTTTCTACCAATGTCTCCATAAATACATCTTAGTCTGATCACGTTTTTTATAAACTCCTTCGTCAACTGAAATAATCTTTCTCTCTCCTCAGAATCTTTACTACATCTCTTGAGAGAACATGTTTTTACAAAAGCTTTCTCTATTGATATATTATATCTCTCGATCTCGTATAATACATTTGATAATAAATCAATTAATCTCTTATCACGTCTTTTCTGCAATTTTCTCATTTATTTCTCAATATCTCATCTTTATATAAGTCCTATTTTTAATGTTATGATTTACAAAGATCTTTTGATTTATGCTTTAGACTATTTTTAATGCTTCACCTATTGACAGATCTATTACTCCCTCATGTTTCTCTACTGTAAGATCAAAACTTACATCAGTCATTACTTCAATATCTGTGGCACTTCTTCTGAAATACTCGAAGAATTCTGATAAAGCCACGTAATTCTCTCCTGCTTTTAGAGTATCCTGATGTTTCTCTATGAATCTGCTTATATGAAGTCTCAGCTCTCTGGCTAATAATTCTGTGTTAAATGCTCTCGCAATATTAGGCTCAAGAATCACTCCTATAGCTTTATCAATACTTGTTATATAAAGATCTAATATCTCTTTGATCTCGTCAGCCAATGATCTGAGAAGTCTTCTATCATTTGGAGATAGTTTTGACAAGATCTCTGTGGCGTTAATGATGGATTCTCCCATTATGTCAAGAGACCTTGTTATAGTTCTGTATCTAGGCAACATATAAGACCTTATATTAAGTGTAGACGCATAGATCCTGTCTATCTGAGCTACAAAAGTCTGTCGTGTAGCTAGTTTGCTTAATCTCTCAAGCTCCGAGCCGAGCTCCTGGATCTCTGATATATAATGTAGTTTGTCTTCTGAAAGTATTATGTAGAGATAATTCACCATAGATCTTATTATGCTGCCCATTCTAGTTATTATCCCATGTATAGAGTATTTAGCAGGATCTATAAACACCTGAATCACTATTCTAGTAGGCATGTGTTCAATGATCTCTGTCCCAATAAGTTCTTTAGAAAGTTTTCTTATAGTCTTCAGATGATCCTCTTCTAAAAATCCGTCTACAACTTCTATATATATCTTATCATATCCTAATGTATATGCAGAAGTAACTATTTTATAAACCACCTCTGCATTAACAACTTTAGATGCTCTTATAATTAGTCTTCTCTCTCTCTTCTCAGGTTTTACAAACGTTGGGAATATTCTCAAAGTATTGTCGTCATCAATAATTATAGTCACAGTATCTCCAGGCTTTAGATTCACTGTTCTAACCCATTCTGCAGGTAGAGACACCATTAACGTAGATTTTCCAAATCTCTGTACTCTTCTAGTCTCAATATTTACACTACTCATATATGTACCCCCTCATGTATATATTTTATTTAGAATATATAAATTTATATTCTTCTCTTCACAAAATTTATATGTATATTCACAAGATTATTTCACACAATACAAGATCTCTCAAGATATTATTTTGATCTATAAGCTATGAATTGTATATATAATATTATATTGTCTCGATAAGATACGACTTCTTATAATTTAGATATTATATAGCTAGCTATAGCCTTAGCAAGAGGAGGAGGCACAGCCTCACCAACCTGATTATACTGTTCATCTCTTCCTCCAACAAATATATGATGATCTGGAAAACCCATTAATCTAGCTTGTTCTCTCACTGTTAATAATCTATCTTCAAAAGGATGTATAAATCTTGAAGAACCCATTATAGTCGGAGCAAGATCATAAGGATCCAGTCTCATATAATTATAAAATCTTTTTCCTTCAGCTCCTTCAAATATGTAGAGAGCTTTACCTTTTTTAATCTTGGAGAGTCTCTTATATTTCTTAGGGGATAATGGAACTATCTCATGATTAGGTATAAATTTTATTCTTTCATCAGCTAAATCTTTTATCGCATCCCACACAGTTATCTTGATATTAATCTTTGGAGGATCGATCTTTATGTTTGATATAAAAACTCTGGTTCTTCTACTAGGTGTTCCATAGTCTTCAGCTTTTAAAATATTGAAATAAATATTTTTATAACCTATTTTCTCGAAGAGATCTTCTATAACAAATCTGAGTTCTCTCTCAGCTATTGCAGGAACGTTTTCCATAACAAATATGTCTGGTTTAAGCTCGCCCACGATTCTTATGAAATGAAGAGTGAGCTGCCCCTGAGGATCTTTATATAATCTGTCGAGAGCATTCTTCTCTCTTTTAGGATTAGCTCCTGTAAAAGGCTCACAAGGAGGACTTCCAATAATGATCCTAGGTCTTCTTCCTATCATCGCCGCAAGATCTTTTCCAGAGATCTCTTTGATATCTTCGTTAACAGCTATGGCTTTAGGAAAATTAAGTTTAAAACTTCTAATAGCAGATCTGTCGTTGTCGAGACCTAGTATTATAGAGAACCCTGCTTCTTGAAATCCTCTTGCGAAACCGCCTGCTCCTGAGAATAAGTCAAGCACTTCGAGAGATAATTCTCCTCTCCTCCTCTAATATCTCTCTTTCTAAATTCTCTATCAAGTCTCTCATCTTCTTCAAAGTCTCTGAATTATCTATGTTCTCAAGAGGCGTAGAACACTCTGGACATCTGAACTCGTTTGTCAACGCCTCATCAAAAGAATATTTTCTTCCACATCTGGGACAGTAAAAGCTGTTTCTCTCCTCATAATCTAATCTCTTTCTAAGTATTGTCACAATCATTTTCTTTCTTCTCAAAAGTATTCTCGGAAGATCTTTTATATTGGCTCTCCAATAATAGATATAATAATTAGTCTCTCTATCTCTAACTCTTCGAGCGTTCACAAGTCCCTCCTCGGAGAGCTGATATAATATTTTTCTTATCTCAGACTCATGAATATTAAGTTCTTTAGCAAGCTCATGATCAGTTAATTCTTTTGATAACTCGAATAATTTCTGAAAAACTGTTCTAGCCTTTTCTCCATATGTTGCCTCAATAAATCTCATTATTCTATCAACAGCCTCAGTCATCATCATTACAGCTCCTTTCAGTCTGTTACCAGTGACAATATTGCTAGAAACCTATTATTATTTAATTCTCTGAGACTTTTCAAATATTAATATTCTTTTCTTTCAAAACAATTTTTCTCTTATGATCAGGAATTATCCTCAACTCAGCATCTCTGAAATATAAATAAAGCTCTCTCCCCTCATATAATCTGTCTAGAAAAACTGCTAAAGCAGAGACTTCCGAGTGCGGCTGCGAAGTTATTGATACGTTATAATCTGCCAGCTCAAATATCTCTCTAGGAACTTTCTCAGCTCCTACAATAACAATCAATTCTTCACATCTCTCTCTGATCTCTGAGATTATTCTGTCAACAGGTATGCCATACATAGTCAGATGAGCTATACATCTCTTCTCATCTTTTTTCCATTCACGCAAGACTTTCTTATAATCATCTTCTTCTTTAAACTCGAAATATTCTTTACCGCCCCATTTATTCAAGACTTTCTCTAAACTTGATCTTATCATAGGATCTTTGTCGCCAACGATTATGATGCCTCTTGCGCCAAAAGCTCTTGCTACTAATGCTACATGTGTAGTTATTCTCTTGTCTCTCTCAGCTCTATGTCCTAATCTTAAAACGATAACTTTAGGTCTCAGCTCTTCTATAAAAATCTTCTTATAATCATAATCAGCGTTATACGTCTGATCAGGTGAGACAGGTCTCGTCATCTCTCCGCTGGAGCTTCTCATCATATCCGTTTAAATCATTTATCTATATTTTTTCTTTTAACTGTTATAAGATCTCCCAACATCAGATCTTTCTCAGATGATTCTTTTGATATTCTCACCTCTCTATCTATATCCTCAACTCTTGTCACGATTATCTTGACACCAAGAACCTCTTCAATTTTTCTGGCCAGCTCTATAGATGGGGTAAGTCTTCCAGCCTCTATTCTTTTTATGATATTCTCACTTTCTCTAAGTCTGAGAGCAAGATCTTTTGTGGTCATATTCTTTGCCTCACGCGCTTTTCTTATGATCTCTGGATACGAAGGATCTATCTCATATCTCTCGACATTCTTAAGAGACATATTAGGAGAAGCTCTTCTCTGAAGAGAAGATCTGGCGGCCGACGTATTAGATAAGGATCTTTGACCCTGAGATCTGTCTGAGACCTTCGTAGAAGAGATCATACTGGATCTTATGTTTACGCTCTCCTCTTTTCTCTTGGCAACATATTTAGCATAACAAGTGGGGCACACGATGACCATAGATCCTTCGACAAATATTTTGAAAGCAGATATCTCAGGAATCTCTCTACCACAGATCTCGCAATAGACACTTTTTCTACTAAGACTCATCATCATCCGTGAATAGTTAGACTAAGAAAATAATAAAGACAAGTTAATAAAGATCCTGAGATAACTCAGAAAAAATTTATAATCCTATAACTACTAAGAAATTAATGGGCCCCCCGTAGCTCAGCGGTAGAGCGCCCGGCTGTAGTGAGAGGGCGCGGACACCGGGTGGTCAGGGGTTCGAATCCCCTCGGGGGGATCTTTTTTATTACTCAATTGGCTGGAAATATTCGATATCATCTATAGATCCTTTTTTATCTCTTCTGAATACTGGTTTAACTCTCATTCCAATTCTAATCTTCTTAGGATCAGTCTTTACTCTATGTATAATTCCTCCATATATGCCTTCGAATCTTATTAATGCAATTATGACTGGCTCAGACATTCTCTCTCCACTGTCGTTATAATATATCACTGAGTACGTATCTATGTATCCCTCTCCAGATATACTCTCCAGTTCAGACACTTCAGAGAAACATTTTGGACAGTAAAGCTTCGGTGGCAAGAATCTTGTGCCACATTTATTGCATTTAGCTACTTTAAGCTCTCCATTTTTTAAAGCCTCCAGCCATCTAGTACCTATAGGTCCTGCGGTATAATGATACGCGTTGATCTCCATCTCAGTCTTAAAATGATATATCTTATCTAATGAACTTATTCTTCTCATATAACTCATGTCTTGATCACCTCAAAACATTCTATGTCGTTTATATCTCCTTTTCTCTCTTCAGAAGGTCTCCATCTAGCTTTGACTCTTGCATCAAAAATTCTCTGAGAGACCACGTCATCTAGTGATGCACCACATATACGATGAAGAAGTCCTGGGAATCTATATGAAGTAAATGTTCTGCCAGGCACATCAAGCTTTATAATACCAACTATCTGAGGCTCTTTGAGTCTCTCCATATTAGCGGAATAATAGCTTGCTACGGCAGTCACAACTTTGCCTTCATCAGCTACCTCAACCCATTTATCTAAAGTGGTGAAACAATATGGACAAAAGATCTTTGGCGGAACATATATCATTCCACATCTCTCACAATATGTCCCAATGATCTTGCCTCTTCTTAATCCTTCAAAGAAAACACTATATGCCTGTCCAGCCGACATTAGATATTTAGCATTAGGTCTTGTAATTTCTTTAATAATCTTCTTAAACTCCTCATCTGATAAAGGTGTCCCGCCTAATTTATGTATAGACATCATCTCACCTCCTCATCTTCTTAATATAATTACTGTGCCTACCTGCATAAGATCTCCCCACGCCTGAGCCAGTCCTGTGTAGACAGGCTTCTTAACCTGTCTTCTGCCAGCCTCGCCACGTAGCTGCCAAAAGATCTCTGCAACTTTCATCAAACCTGCAGCAGCTATAGGATTTCCAACTCCTAGAAGACCTCCACTCGGGTTTATAGGAAGATCTCCATCTCTTTGAGTCACACCTTCTTTTGTAAGCTCAGCAGCTTTACATCTAGGCGCAAGTCCCAGACCCTCCATATGATGCAGCTCTTTATAATCAAAAGGATCATAGGGCTCGGCTACATCAATCTGTTTCATAGGATTCTCTATTCCAGCCATCTTATAGGCCATGTCAGCAGCTTTCTTAAGGTAGAGAGGATATGCAAGCTCTCTATTAGTCCACGAATAACTATCTAGATTAAAGCCTATTCCAGCAACCCAGATAGGATTGTCAGTATATCTTCTAGCAACATCTTCAGACACCATGACAAGAGCGGCTGCGCCGTCACTCACAGGAGATATATCAAGTCTATTAACTGGATACACGAGAACCTCACTTTTAAGAACATCTTCAACGCTTATCTTAGCCGCAGCCTGAGCACATGGATGATCCAGAGCGTTGGCCTTGTTTTTAACTGATACAAGAGCAATATCTTCTTTAGATACACCACATTTATGCATATATCTATGCATCTCAAGAGCGAATATCCATATGAGATTAGGTCCTAACATCTTCTCTATAAGAGGATCCCAGATATGTCTGAACACGGCCTGTGGATGAGGATCTGCCGCAGAACTCATCTTCTCCTCCGCAACTATAAGAGCCTTCTTACATAATCCTGAAGCAACCATCCACCAGCCGGCTATTGGCACAAAAACTCCTGTTCCTCCGCCTACAAATACTCTGAAATGCAACTTGCCAAATCCTCCTGCGCCTTCAGAATAATACTCGCCTTTCATATGGACGCCGTCAAAGGTGTCTGGCGCGCTTCCACTTATGACACAATCAATATCTTTGAAATCCATGCCGGCCTGTTCAAGAGCTTTTTTAGATGCGATCCATGTCATCTCCTGAGGAGTCTCTAATAATCTTCTTCTGAATAATGTCAATCCTGCGCCTATTATTGCCACCCTATTTTTAACATGAATATTTGTCTTCATAATGATCACCTGGACAATATGGCTAACGTAGTAGTTCTTGAGCTAGGCCATCTGCGGCTATGAATCAATATTTTTTCTACATCAGAATATCTCCTGGATCCTAATGATCCTTTCAAGATCTCATAGGCATTAACAAGCCTCGCAAGGCCGTGAGCCTCTAGAACATTCCCTTCGCTAAGTGCTCCTCCAAAAGGATTCACAGGCAAGTCTCCTTCTTCATCAAATCTCCCCATCATTAAATCTCTATTGACATCCTCTGATAATCTCAAAGCCTTGATCACCATTAGAGGCACGTGGCTAATTCTCTCATCAATCTCAAACACTCCGATCTCTCTCACAGGATCTTTTATGCCTGTCATATCAAAAACTTTTCTAGCAGCAATTTTTGTCATAGTATCTTCCCTAAGATCATCATATACTATAGAAGACGTTCCAGAGACGCTCCATACACCAGAGATCTTTATATATTCATCAGAGAATTTTTTAGCAACATCTTCAGATGCGATCACAACAACGACGGCCGCATCAGAATAAGGAGCGAAATCTAGTTTTGTCAAAGGCTCTACAACATACTCCTCCTCAAGATAAGCCTCAACATTTTTAATTGATGCATAAGGATTTCTTCTGCCTCTAAGACCTTTTCTAAGACTTGATACAACATATCTTCCCAGAGCCTCTCTATCAATCTTATTATACTCCATGAAAGCCTTCGCCTCAAGCGCGTTAAAGACAAAAACATTCTCAGGATTCAAAGGTCTTATATATATGGGGTCGTAAGACATCAATATCATGTCTCTCATAGTAAGTATCTCACTAGGTTTTCCATGAGACTCTACAACTACAACGTCAAAAGCTCCAGATCTTATCATTGAGTAGGCACTTAACACACACTGAAGGCTGTCTCCAGATATTGTGTAAACAGGCTTTAAGACGGCGCCCAACTGATCTGGGACAAACTCATCGTTTATTGATATACCCTCCCAAAAATCTTCTTGACATGATACAAAAGCATCTACATCAGAACCAGGATCTATGCCACCGGCGTCTTCATAAGCTTTTGCAGCTGCCTCATAAATCATCTCTCTAATATTGTAATGAGATGTTGATGGCTGAAAACCAGAATAGCCTATGCCTAACACAACTGGCTGAGACATATGAAACTGCCTATAACTATAAAAGTTTAAAACTAATAAATTTTAGATAGGAGATTAATTTGATCATTTTATTCCACAAATCATGAGATGAAAAAGGAAGGATCATTATGATCTCATGTATCATCCTGAGCGGCGGTTTAAGCAGAAGATTCAGAGACAACACTCAGAGAGTATCTGATAAAGCATTATACATGATCGATGGAGCGCCTATGATCATACATGTCTTGAATAAACTAAGTAATATATGTGATTATAAAAACATAATGATCTCTGTGAGAGATTCATCTCAGAAGAATTTATATAAAAAATATCTGAGAGAATATTCAGAAAAAATTTTGTTATTAGAAGATCTGTTGAAAAATTACGGGCCTTTAGGAGGTCTCTACACAACATTAAGAGAGTCTAGATCTGACTATGTAATTGTGGTGCCTAACGACATGCCTTTTATAGATAAAGGAATGTTAAAAGATCTTTTGAGAATAGCTGAGTCTCAACTTTATGATATAGTTTCTCCGATGCTATCAAATACTATGATAGAGAGCCTCGTGATAGTCTCGAAAACAGATGTGTTAAAAAGATATATTAATCTGCTGATAAAATACGAGAGGAAGAAGGCCTTAGATCTTCATAGAGCAGCCTCTTCACTATATCTCTTTAACACAGAGTCTCATGGGTACAACTATGTAAGTCTTAAAAACATTAACTATGAAAAAGATCTTTATATAAACAAGATCCCTAGGAAAATTGTTGATGACGATGTATATATATCGAGAGGATTCGATTTAAATGATATAGAGAGAGATGGACTGGATCAGGCGAGAGGAAGTCTGTGGAACACATTGAAAAAAAGCTCTTATTGTGATGAACTAGATCTTTATTTAGAGAGGAGGCTTATACATCTAGCCATACACGTCCTGAGAGAGGATCCCTTGATTAAAAGATCTTTAGAAGAGGCTTATGATTTGATTGATAAGATTTTTTGGATATGATCTCTCTTATCTTCTTTTCATCTCGCTCTCAGCAAGTAGTATAGAGATCTTAGGTTTGATCTCTTCGATCTTGCTTTTAACTTTCTCTAGAAACTCTTTATCAAGATTTTTCTCTAGAAACTCTTTACCCAGACTTGTGAGTGACAATATTCTATTCTGTTGTCTAGTCTCTAAAAGACCTAGATAAAGTAGTGCCGTAAGATCTTCTTTTAAATCTTTTGAGACAACATTTCCAACCACAGACACAAGCTCATAGCCTAGGTCCAGCCCCAGCTCTTTTAATTCTTTAAGTACTATCAAAAGATTCTTCTCAGAGATCTTGTTTAAAACATAGATCAGGTGTAACAGTCTTAACGCTTTACTATTGTTCTTAAGTTGATCTATAGTGATCACTGGTCTCGCTATTATCTTCAGATCTTTCGATTTAGTAGGTTGTTGAGACAATTAATCACCATTAAATATTAATGTTCTCCCAGTTATTAAGTTGAGGAGATGATAAAAAGATCTTTATAAAACCACATGAGACATTATCGTTTATTAGCTGACTATAAAATATACCCCGCCCTGAAGGGCGAGGTTTGCCCTTACGTTGTCAAGATCTTAAAAACTGAAGATTATTAAATACTGATCTTATAGATTTAATCGGTGAGTTTTTATTAAATCTCTAGTTAAATATGCTTTAGAGTATATATGTCAACTGAAAATGTTTCTGAGAAAGATGAGTGGAGAGATCTTATAGAAGAGATTAAAAAATGTCGTAGATGTCCTCTTCATCAGTATAGGACTAATGCTGTACCGGGAGAAGGATCTGTGAATGCTGATATAATGATAATAGGCGAGGCTCCTGGAGCTAATGAGGATTTTAGCGGAAGACCTTTTGTAGGACCTGCGGGAACATTGTTGAGAAAGATCTTGAGAGAAATAGGTTTTGATGAAGAAAAGATTTATATAACCAACGTGGTCAAATGTAGACCTCCTGGGAATAGAAAACCTAATAAAGACGAGATCGACGCCTGTTCGCCGTATCTTAGGAGACAGATCATTTATATAAAGCCTAAAATAATAATTGCTTTAGGAAACGTCGCAGGAGAATGGATCTTTAGAGAGGCAGGTCTTCAATGGGACAGCATCTCTAGAAACAGAGGCAGGATCTATGAAACTAATCTATATGGCATGAAAATTAGTGTGATACCGTCTTTTCATCCATCAGCTGTTATAAGAGGTAGTGTAGATGAAGATATTTTAAGAAAAGATCTTTTGTTGGCAAAGTCGTTGTTAGAAAATGAAAAGAAGATCCAGAGAAAACCATTATCTCTCTATGATTTTCTTAAGAAATGATATGTTCTAATGCTGAAGACAATTATTATAAGTATTGAGATTGATATGATCATCATAGAAACGATCATCTTAACATAATGATATGTCTCAGGAAGAGAGCTTTCCAATAAGCTTGTGACACCTATGCTACCTGAGCTCATGACACATTCATTAGGTATCTCAGCCATTCTCTTTATATTAACCAGTGGTATCGAGATATTATCATACAAATAGTTTAAAATAAAATTATTTGATAACATCTCAACATCTAAGCCTGTCCATAGTCTTAGAAATGTTATAGTCAGATTCTCTTCAAGACTTCTCTCTATAAAAAATTTTATTGCAACATTAAACTCATAAGATATCGGATCTATATCATAATATTTTTCAAAATATTTAGTCAAAGGATCTATATAATCTAGATCGTAATAAAGTTTTTTAAGACCTGAGACTCCTGAAGAAGTATATACGTTTATAAGAGAAGAATATCTTAGAGTGTAAGAATAGTTGTAGAAAAGATCTTTTAAATACATGATTTCTGAGACAACTTTTAAAAACTTTATTTTTTCTTCTGAGCCATTTATTATAAGATATCTTCTCAATAAGTTATAATATTCATAGCCTTCTCTATGTGATATATTTAGAAATGTAAACATTAGATCTATCTTCTTTTTATAATCTTCTATGTATGAAGATTCTTCAGTCATATTATATTTATATGAGACATATCTCTCTAAATATAGATTCAAAAGATCATTCCATAGATCTAATGAGATGCTTCTCATATATGCTCTGGAAAGATCATTATAATCATAGATATCTGAGAAGTTTCTGTTGTCTCTATAAATCTTTATTAGATCATAAACTCTTGTCAGATATAAAAGATATATATTCATAAGATCTTTGGATCTTAGGATAGAGATGTCTATTTTATTAATGTTCTGCTCAATTTTTCTAAGGCTTTCTCTGATATAACTAATCATCTGATTAGATAATTTGTTATAAAGATCCTTGTTATAATTATATAAGTAGGCAAGAATATAGCTGTAAAGATTTATAGAGTTTAGATAAAGAATATTTGTTCTCGCAAGAAAAAGCTCATCGTCTTTAGGCATAGATTTATATAGATCATACATGTAATAGATGTCTCTGGCTAATGTTATGTTATATAGTTGAGCTGTCTCAAGACCTTTTATAAACTCATTACGTATATGTTCCTCATAGATCTTTTGGATCATATGAATATTTTCTTTCATCATAGGATCTTGATAAAGATTTTTATCAGAATAATTGGTATAAATATGATCGTGATATCCTGAGAATCCCTCTATAGATGAGACAGGTATCAGCTTAATATCTCTCCAAGAAGTTTTATAAAGATCCTCTGCTAAATAATTTGAAGAAGGCACATAAAAAATTTTTATAACTCCAAGACTTTTTGCTGCAGAGATCTTCTCATAGACGCCTCCTATGCTTTCTATGACGCCATCTAGATTTAATGCTCCTGTCCCAGATATGTTCTCGTAAATCTCTTTTCCTATGTTAGAGAATATATAGAAAAACATTAGACCTGCAGAAGGACCTCTCACAGATCTTGTCTGAGATGGAAAGATCATATATATGTCGTAGTTGCCAAGATCTGGATTGACAGTTCTCTCAGCTGTTATATATGCTACTAATAATGATATCAACGTGTCTAAACCAATTTCTTCAACACCTATTATGCTAAGATTCTTCTCATTAGCCACAGATAATACATTTATCTTAACCATCTCACCGCCTCCTCTCTCAGAGACGGCAGGTATATAAATAGAATAAGTTAAACAAGAGGGCCGACTGACATAAGATTTTGAAGAAAGGATGAGAGAATCATATGTAAAGATCTGTGATGATCCTCCTGCCACGATCAATAATATCATTATATATAATGATATTCTAGAGAGATTTCTCAAATGTATATACCTCTCTATCTCTTAAAATAATTATCAGATAAAAAACAATATATTTGATAGCCTATAAATGTATAGTTGGTGATTAAATGGATCTGAGCAAAATACCGAAGACTTTCTCACCAAGGATCGGTCCGGAATGGGGTTCGGGAGGCGTCTTCGGTCTGAGATATTATAAAGATACTTTATACTTTACTCTAGCTTTTGAGGCTGAGAGTCATTTCATATATGATGAAGATCATCAGATATATAGATTTGAATATGTAGGCACGAAACCTGTCTCAGGCGGCGACACGTATAATGCTGTTGAGACTGTTGATGACAAGATATATTTCGGAGGATGGGTTCACGCGCCTGCTATATATGCTGGTAGAGAAGAAGGTGGCAGCAGAATATTATTTAATAACAAGTTTAGTCATGTTCATGAATATGATCTGAGGGAGAGATCTATTAGATTATTATGGAAAGAAAGTATTGGAGACGTTGAAAAATGGGCTGGGGAAGTCTCAGAGATAATATATGATCCTGCTTCAGATCAGCTTTTTATAGCAAGAGCTGATGGACATGAGAATCTGGGGGTTTATATTTTGGATCCTAAGAGAGGCTCTATGAATAGATTAAGTGATAAACCTGCTTTGAAAGGATCTTATTATCTAGATTATGTATGTTTTGATATATCAACGATAGATGCTATAGAAGGCTTTCAATGTATAGATCTTTATACTAGAAAATGGTCTTACTATCAGATCAAAGATCTTTCTAAAATATCTATTGATAAAGGAGGCGCAAGAAACTATTCAATGGGTGTTGCAACACAAGGCTATGGAAGATACTTTGCATTCACAAGAAGCGGCGTCTTTATAGGAAATCCTGTTGAGCCAGAGCTTGAGGAGATATCATTTGTAAGATTATTTGATTTAGGAACTTCAGGTCTTAGTCCTAGAAGAACCACTGTATTAAGTGTTGGAGGAGGTTTTCTAATATCTTACAACTCATATGTTGAGGCAGCATTTCATTTAGGTTCTCAAGAGCTTATTCTTCTCAGCAAGAGATTGAATTATATAACCTCACCTACAGTTCTTCTATATATAACTCCTCCTATGGCCAGGATAGTAGGCGTTTTCGGCGCCAGAATAACTTCTATGGAGAGAATAGGAGACAAAATACTTCTCGGATACTCAACAACAGCAAATTTAGGCGGGAGAGACGCTTCATTAATTGATAGCGGGGTTAGAGGAATAACTATTATAAATGAAGACATAATATTAGGAGAGAATCCTCCTTATAGCGCAAGAATATCTCTGGAGGATGTCAGTGGAAGAACCTTCGGCGGAATACCTCTCTACGGATATAAAGAGAAGATTCTTACGATATACTCTGATAAAAACTCTGAGATGATTATATATGAGTATGATCTTGGTCTTCCACCTCAGCTATATTCAGAGGATAAGATAGAGATTAGAAAAGGTTTGAACAAGATAGATCTCAGCGGATATAGACATATAGTCTCATTTAACTTAAGAGATAAGATGAGTGGAGTAATGACTATAGACCTATTAACATGAAGTAATAACGTGATGACCTTTGAAATCTGATAGCCTGGCATTAGCATTTGATATCGGAGCGACATGGATCAGAATAGGATTCATAGGCTCCTCAGGAGAGATTATTGAGAAGATAAAGATAGAGACCAGAGGAGATAACGTTGAGGAGTTTGAGAAAAATATTTTAGAAGGAGTAGAACTTTTATCAAAAGATCTTTTTAAAGATCTGGTAGGCATAGGAATAGGAAGCATAGGACCTATGGATCTTAAGAAAGCAATTCTTAATCCTCCTAATATAAAGGCTAAAAATATCGATCTGAGGAGAATAATGAGAAAAATAGCGAAGGAGAAACCTGTTTATTTAGCAAATGATTGTGTGGCTGCAGTAATAGGAGAATATTTATATGGAAAAGGCAGAGGTTTCGAGAATCTTGTTTATATAACTTTGAGCACAGGAATAGGAGGAGGCGTCATAGTAGATGGAGAACCTCTTATAGGTAAAGATGGTAATGCTCATGAGATAGGTCATCTAGTTATAGACAGATCTTTGGGAGTTAAATGTGGATGTGGTGGAATAGGACATTGGGAGGGGATGTGCAGCGGATCTGGAATGCCACGTTTCACAGAGATCTTATATAAATCTGATGAGAAAACGTATAAAGACACAATATTAAAAGAAAAGATCTTTTCTAGAGAGCTGACAGCTAAAGATGTTTATGAGGCTTATTATAAAAATGATATATTAGCTAAGAAAGTAGTTGAAGAGTGTAACGAGATACATGCAGCTGGCACTGCATCTGTGATCAATGCATATGATCCTGAGATAGTTATATTCGGAGGATCTATAGTATTAAATAATAGATGGATCCTTAGCGAGATAAATAACAGAATCAATAAATATCTGATCAATAGAAAGCCTACTCTTGAGATGACAGATTTTGGAGACGAGATAGTTTTGATAGGTGCTGGAGCACTTGTCTTAGGAGAATATCCTAAGAAGAATAGATTCAGGATCTTATGAGTTATTCTATCTTGTAGCCAGGCAGATCCTTTATTATCTCTCTAATCTTTTCATCTCTAATCTCACTAATAAATTTGGCGACGACATCACTATTGAAAATCTCTTTTCTCATAAAACATTCATATCTCTCCCATGCTACAGATTTATAATACAACCTGTTTTTCTCAGCAGCATATCTAGGCATAAGAGCCAGATCAATCTTTCTCTCATTTATTGCTACAGCAGTCTCTAGATGAGTATTATACTCGCTTTCTAAACCTTTTACTTTATCAAGATCTTTATTTAAAATCTTTGAATATCTTTTGAGAAGATATTCAAATAATATTCTTGTTCCAGATCCTCTGTTTCTCACGCCAATTCTCAATTCTCCATCAAAAATTTTTCTAAAGATCTCATCAAGATCTGTTTTTATTAACGACTGATCTTTGAAAGCTAAAACTTGTTCTCTCCAGTAGCTGATGATTTTCTCAACTCTATCTTTCAACCAGAATCTATCCAGATAACTATCGTTATAACTATCAGCCACAGGATCATATAGATGAATACATGCCACATCCACCTCACCTATAGATAACATTGCCAAAGAGAGACCAGAACCTAGACAGAGACTTTGGATCTTAACATCTTTATTTCTAACATTATTTATTAAAATATTGATCAGAAGATCGTCGCTGTGAGCTATAATAAGCTCAGGTCTTGTCACAGCTCCACCGCTCATATATAAAGATCCTAGTTTTCTCTCGAGAAGACTTTTAGCATCATTATATATTTTCAGAAGCTCTTCTCCAAAAGATGTGAGAGATGCTCCTCCACCTCTTCCTCCTTTATATCTTTCAACTAGTTTCTCACCAGTCAATCTCTCTACACGATCAATTATGTCCCAAATTTTTGAATATGGGATCCCAAGGTTCTGAGCTGTTTTATATAGAGATCTCTTCTCTCGAATCTTCTCAAGAATCTGAGCTATAAAAGGATCTATAACTATTCTTCCTTTATACTCTATGTACACACTATATTTAACAACAAGATCTTCTCTTCTCATAATCTCAAAAAGATTTCTCTTAGAAAATAATAATTTTTGTTATCTGTTATCAGACAACTGATATATTTATAAATTTGTTTAGTAACATGTTCATAGGGATTAATATGTATGTTGACAAAGGTCTATCTCACAAGATCATTATATCACTTCTTTTAATAATAATCCTTTTTCTAGCCGCATTAAATATATTACAATATTATAATATCTCAAAAGAGATTGGCAGAACCTCTGCTACATATACTATTTCTGCTACATATACTATTACAACGACTTTATTCACATCATATCCTCCTCCGCCACAGAACGAGATTAGGATCAGAGTCAGTACTACAACATCTTTATATGCCACAGGTCTCTTAAGTTATTTAGCGTCTCAATTTAACAAACTTTATCCTACTATAAAAATTGATTTTATACCTGTTGGCACAGGTGCCGCACTTAAAATTGCTGAAAAAGGTGATGCCTGTGCAGTATTTGTTCACGCGCCTGATCTTGAACAACAATATATTAGTAAAGGAGTTCTTGAGTATGGAAGAATTTTTGCTTATAACTATTTTATTATAGTAGGTCCTTCGGATGATCCTGCCATGATTAGAAATGCTACTTCTGCTGAAGATGCTTTTAGAAGAATATATTATGCCGGAGAGTCTGGCAAAGCTATTTTTATTAGTAGAGGCGATAACTCAGGCACACATATTAAAGAGCTTTCTATATGGAATAAGACAGGTCTTGATCCTCATGGCAGGCCATGGTATAGAGAGGCTGGCGCCGGCATGGATCAAGTCTTGATCATGTCTAATGAGATGAAAGCTTATACTCTTAGTGATATAGGAACTTATCTTAAATTTAAGAAAGAGGGTAGACTGCCCTATTTAGAGGAGCTTTTTTCTAAAGGCTCTGATCTTATAAACATCTACAGTATGTATCTTGTAAAAAGCTGTTCATCTGATCTTAAGATTTATGCAAAAACGTTTCTAGATTTTGTATATGATAATCAGAAAGATCTTATAGGAAAATTTGGTGTAGAAGAGTATGGAGCTCCATTATTTAATCCTGCTGTTGGCAGAGAGAAAGAGTTGACATGTGAATGGCTACGAATTGCCGAGAGATCTTAAGATGGCTGAAGAAGAGATCATAAGTATAACATTAAGATCTATATGGATCTCAGGATCAGCTGCTTTAATAGCTTTTTTCATAGGAGTGCCTTTAGCATATGTTCTTGCCATAAGAAGAAGAGTTGAGCTGATATCTTCTATAGTAGAGTCTTTAGTAGGGATCCCTACAGTTGTTTTAGGTCTCTTATTATATTTTTTATTCAGCAGATCAGGGCCTCTAGGTTTTTTAAATCTATTATACACACCTCAGGCGATAATCATAGGAGAAGCTGTACTGGTGATCCCTCTTATAATGTCCACAAGTTTCAGAATATTGAGAAACTCCTTACATATATATGGAGAATTCGCTATTGCCATGGGAGCAACCGAGGTTCAAAAAATGATTCTTGTTTTTCGAGAGTCTTATCTAGGTATTTTAGCATCTGGCATAATGGGCTTTTCCAGAGCTGTTGGAGAGCTTGGGATTGCTCTGATGATTGGTGGAAATATAAAGGATTTTACAAGAGTGATGACTACAGCAATAGCTTTGGGAGTCTCTAAAGGAGAGTTTGAATCATCACTTGTCTTAGGATCTATATTAGTCTTTATAATGATAATGACATCAATAGTCTTGAAAATTATCGGTAGAGGAGTAAGATATTAAATATGATCTCTTTGAAAAACGTGTGGTATAAATATTCTAACTCTAGAGAATGGGTTTTGAAAAACATCTCTATAAGTTTTAGAACAAAAGAGATCACCGTTCTTCTAGGTCCTAATGGAAGTGGCAAGACTACTCTGATGAAGATAGGATCTTTAATCTACAAGCCTGTGAAAGGGTCTATTTATATAAATGATAAAGACTACTGGTCTTTAGATGACCATGAGAAGCTTATCATAAGAAGAACAATAGTTTATGTTCATGAGAAACCTGTGATCTTAAGAGGATCTGTCGTTGACAACATAATTTATGGATTAAGACTGAGAGGTTTTGACAAGAGAGAGGCTGTTGAAAAAGCTTTTGAAGTTCTCAAAGAGCTAGAGATCGAAGAACTTGCATATAGAGATGCTTCGCAACTTTCTGCAGGACAATCTCAGCTGATATCATTAGCAAGAGCATTAATATTGAAACCTCAAATAATGTTTTTAGACGAGCCGTTTTCTCATTTAGATAAAAACAAAAGAATAAAACTGATCAATATCTTAAGAAGAGTAAAAGAGGAAGATAGAGGAGTTGTAATAAGCATTCATGAAGAGAGTTTGGTAGAGAAAATTTCTCCAGATAATTTAATAGAGATCGAAAATGGAGAGATAATAAACATAAAGATGTCTCAAAAAATCTAAGTATAAAGATCTATGCGGGGGGTGGGATTTGAACCCACGCAGGCCTACGCCATCGGGTCCTGAGCCCGACCCCTTTGACCTGGCTCGGGCACCCCCGCCCTACAATGAATATCTTGTTTTTGAGATAAATAATTTTTATCTACAGATCCTTTTGTTTGAAATCTTCTAATTCTAATGTTTCACATGATATTTTTATAGGTTTTATCTCCAGAAGATCTATGTAGTAATCTATGTTTTCAATAAGATCTTTTAATAAATGAATTGGTGCAACAATTACTTTATCAAATATTTTTCTTGTCTCAGTCTCTCTAAGTGTTATTATAATTGGAATGACATGATCTGATTCTTTTATCCATGGATAGATCCTTTTTATTCTAAAACATTTTTTAACTAATCTTCTTATTCTCTCAATAAGATCTTCTGCAACTTCTTTTAGAATTTTCTCTCTACTTCTTCTCCAATGTTTACAATCTATCACATATGATCTTCTTTTAAAAACATCTGTTGCAAGAAGATCTATTTCAAATCCCAGTGGAGGAGAACTTCTCAAGCCTCTGACGACGTAATAGCCGTAGTTTCTAAATATTTTCTCAATAAATTTCTCAAAATCTCTCCAATCAAGATGCTCAGAGATTTTCTCAGGATCTCCTTTAAACTCTAGATATTTAAGCGCAAGATCTATTTTATCATATTTCTCTAGATCATAATATGAGATCCCTGCGCTGTCTAATATCTCTATAATTTTTTCTTCAGAGATCTTGAGAGATTCAGAGATCTTTTTCAGATCATAAGCTCCTACTCTTAAGATCATTAACAAGATCTCTCGAATAATTCTCTCAGACAACACATCTCCATGTTCATAAAATAAAAATTTTAAATAAAATAATATAGACTCTGGTGGAACATATATCTAAACTTTCAGAGACTAGTTTAACAATTAGAGAATGGATAGAGTATTTCAGAGAGGCTAGAGAGATTAGAAGAAGATATGCAAATTGGGATTTCATAAGATCACAGCCGCCTAAAATCAGAATAGCATTAGAATACTATATAGAGACAGGAGATCTTTATAATGCCGCTAAATTAGCTGGAATGAGTATGGAGGAGTTTAATGAGCTGAGAATTAAAGCTGGGATCCCTAGCATTGGCTAGTGCTATAGCTGACACGTCATTTTTGATAGACTGGATCAGATATTCAAAGAGTAGACTTATATTCAGACTATTTGAAGTAATTTATATTCCAGAGAGTGTTTTAACAGAGATTAGAAGCGAAAGATCATTAACATGGATCGCAGAAGGTTTAGAAGAAGGTGGGCTCGCAATATTTCCTGAGCTGCCTGATATATCTAGAGAAGCATTGAATCTTGTTGCAAGAAGCAGAAGACTGCCTATAAGACCAGTAGATTATCCAGAGGCTTTCTGTCTAGTAGCTGGGAGAAGACTTGATCTTACAGTTTTGACTGAAAATGGAGGCGCAATAGCCTTGGCAAGTTATGATCCTGAGTATTCAAATGTTAAAATATTGAGAGGCATTGATATACTGTATCTATTATGGAGATCAGGCCTTATAAATAGTTTTAAAGATGAGTTAGAAATTTATCAACAAGAGACAAAACATATTTATTCTAGACGAGACTTAGATAGATATAGAGAGCATCTGAAATGAGCGAGAAGATATTAAAAGAGTGGATAGAACGTTTTAAAGAGGCTAGAGAGATTAGAAGAAGATATGCAAATTGGGATTTCATAAGATCACAGCCGCCTAAAATCAGAATAGCATTAGAATACTATATAGAGACAGGAGATTTTAGAACTGCCGCCAAGATGAGTAATATGAGTGTTGATGAATTTATTGAAATAGCCAAGGAATCAGCAAACATACCAACTGTTGATTAAAAACATATTTATCAAAACTTTAAAATCTATAACAGATCTAGGTCTCTTATAAATTAAGATTGTAATTAGTTATGAAGCTAGATCTTAAAGTTGATCATTTGTTTAAAACCTTTTTATACTTGCCTCCTTCGCTATAGGCAGAAAAACTTGTTTAAACATCTATATGCCCTCATAAATATTAAACTCTCAGTTATATAGAAGAAGTTGGCTGTGTCTACAAGTTTATAGACTGTAATGTCTGCTAGAAAATATTTGAAAATCTTCACAAATCTGTATTTATATATGTTGTATACATTATTGAGTACGGTGGGTTTATGAGTGTTGTGATTAGTGTAAGAATTCGTAGAGAGATTAAGGAAATTTTAGAACAAAATAACGTGAATATAAGTGAAGAAATTAGAAGATTTTTAGAAGAACTTGCATGGAAGATTAAGATTAGAAAATTTGTTGAAGAATGGGATAAGATCTTGACAGAGATGAGACCTAGCGAAGAGGGTTTTTCAGTTAGAAGCGTGAGGGAAGATCGTGAGAGTCATTGATTCTTCTGCATTGATCAAATATTTCTCACGTGAGAAAGGATGGGAAGATGTCAGAAGATATATGTTGGAAGGAGTGTTAACCATAGATCTAGCTATTAAAGAGACCCTAAATGCTTTATGGAGAAAGATTATAAAAGAAGAGATCATGTATGAGACAGTTGTTAAACTCATTAAAGACTTAACAGAGAACAGACCTTTTCCTTTGGAATCTCAAGAACAATACTTAACCGATGCATTTGAAATAGCTGTTAATAATCATATAACTATATATGATGCTCTCTTCATAGCTGTTGCTAAAAGAAGAAATCTAGAGCTTATAACAAGTGATAAAAAACAGGCAGATATTGCTGAAAGACTTGGGGTAAAAACAATACTAGTCTAGCTGAATTTTTAAGTTGATCTAGCCTAATAGTTCTTCTACAGCTCTTCTAGTTATAGGGTCTGAGATCATGTATCTGTTGTCTGTTTTCTCTATGATTGAGAGATTAAGTAGTGTGACCAGCAGTTCATTAAGTGTTTTATCATTTATTGTTCTGCCCTCGATATCTTCAAGTCTATTTTTTATCTCGCTCCAGCTTCTTTCTTTTGTCAATAATTTCAATAGGATCTTATATCTATAACTTCTTCTGCTCTCTAGAAAATTTTTGATCTCTTGCCTAGCTATATCAACTGCTGTTTTAATAATCTCATCAATATTTTCAGAACAGGTCTTGATATTCATATAACAGTTGTAGCCGAACAGCGTGAGCCAGCCTATGACGCCTCCAAATGTTCTGGCTGCTTTCTCAATAATTTGTCTTGAAATCTCAACTCTCACTTCTTTAAATCCTTTCTCAAGAAAATCGATAGACTCTTCATAACTTAATCTTCTTGTAGACACAACATGTATATATCTGCCGTAGAGAGGCGATTTGCTATCATTGACACCTATGAATTTATATAAAAGACCTACCTCAGAACCTGTTAACACTATTCTAATATACTCTAGATTATCATATGCATATGCAAAAATTCTTGAAAAATTTATCCAAGTGATTTTTCTAAGCTCTTGTGCTTCATCAAATGCTATTATAACAGGCTCTCTAAGTTCAGAACCTATTTTATTAAGAGCAGAAAACAATTCTATAAGCTCGAATCTTTTGTCACCTCTCCAAGAGATGCCTACGGATAACGGTGATAAAGAGATCGTTATGCCATCGATTCTACGTAATCTCTCAACAATTTTCTTGTATAAAGAAGTGTTTCTAATTATAAAATCTTCTAAAGAAATCTTTATAATATTAGCAAAATCTCTGTAAGTCGGATAAACAGATAGCCTCGTGTCTAAATATATATAAGGGTGATTAAGCTCATTCAAAACAACTTTAAGAAGCGATGTCTTCCCAGATCTTCTAACTCCAATCAAAAGAGTTATAGGAGCTTTCTCTAAACCTTTTTTAAGCATCTCAAGCTCTTTATCAAAATCATATAGATCGTTTCTTCGATCTTTAGGTTTTATATCAAACAACAATACTTACTATACCCCAAGTTTACTTGGGGTATCCAAAGCTTATAAATCTCTTGTTTGTAATCAACTAATCTCAAGTTTACAACTGAAAGCCTCGCCCTTTAGGGCGGGGAGGAGGTCAGGATTTTAAGGAACATTAATTTATAAACAAGGATCAACAGGGGGATGGTCTTGATGCGGCGACCGGGATTCGAACCCGGGATCTCCGGCGTAGGCTTGACTCTAATGAGAATCAGTTCATGATCGATACATGAAAGTGTAAACTTTAACTCATATATGAACTTGTTTATAGCCTCCTTTACTTTAATCATGAACCCCCTAGCAGTAATATAGCTTTTATGAGGCACTGATTTTTACAGCAGTCTGCTATGATTTGTTTATAAAAGTAAAAGTTTTATTTGCATTAAAACAATACAGTTATACATTAGGTATGTATTAAATGAAAGCCTATAGTGATGAAATTGTTGTAAGACTTAAAGACTGTTGTTTTCAGATCAGATATAGGCGTAAATGGTATCCTCTGAGTCTAGTACCTAAATGTTTTTTCCCGGAAGAGGAGCTTTGCATATGTTCATATCCTAAATGTAAATTCTATGAGCTTCATACTATTCGCAAGATCGATCGTTTTGATACTTTAGAGGAGCAAATATATTATGAAAAAGTTATAGCACCAGGGATCTTTTATCAAAAACCTTATAGAAGAATAGGATTTGACATAAATGAGCTTTATAATAATTGTACAAGTCTAAATAATATTATAAACTTTATTAAACAAAGAAAACCTCCTATAAATCTATTAACGGCCTTAATATATTGTTTGAAGACAACTTCAAATAATTGGATCTATGATATTATTAGCGAAGCTATGATGATAGCTGTAAAAGATTCTACAAGTGATGACATTCTTAGCAACAGCTTAATAACTTTTGTGCCTCGACATAAAGATGACATGAAAATAGATAGATTCGATAAAAATATTAAGTTTAATCAGGCAGAACTTCTAGCTAAAAGTTTAGCCAGTAAGCTGGGTCTTGATATAGTTGATATAATTGAAAAAATTATGCCAACTAAAAAATCTCCTAAGAATAGAGAGAGAAGATATTTAAGAGCTAAAGAAGTATATAAAATTAGATCAAATAACTTAGATCTTAAAGATGTGAATATCATACTTGTAGATGATGTTAGAACCACCGGCGCAACTTCTACATATATCTCTAAGCTACTTTACGAGGCAGGAGTATCTAGAATTTATATCACAGTTGCTGGTAGAAGTGTTCTCGACGAGGATTATGGTGAATTTTTTAAGATCGAGCAAGAAAAATGTGGCAAGATCTAGCTAACAATTAAACAGAACACTTTTTGAAATATTCTTTAAATATTCCTTCAGATCTTCTATGTTTTCAAGAATTATAGTCTGTTCATATCTACTATATTTTTCAAATGCCCTGTAATATTCGCTCTTTGGATCTGGATGTCTATATATTGCGAGAGGTTTTTTCTGTTTAATTGTCCATGTTATCTGATGCATCGAGCCTCCCTCAGGTCTTGCTTCTATAACTATCACTAGCTCAGCTATGCCTGCGATTATTCTGTTTCTTAGATAATATAATGTTTCAACAGATCTTACAGAAGGTTTTTCATAATGTTCTGATATTATAACAATTCTTTCTTTAAAACGTCTTAAGATCTCTTCAGATTCTCTCGGTAAAATTAAAGGTTTAAGCCAAGGTCTCACAGCAACAACTAGACCGCCAGATTCTAAAGCACCAATCATAGAGCTCACATCAATACATTCAGCAAAGCCTGTTACTAATGTGAAGCCCGTAGATGTTATGATTTTTCCAGTCTCTCTAGCAATCTCTCTACCCCACTCAGAGCATTTTCTTGTACCAACAACTGCAATATATTTCCTCTGGAGTCTTACAGGAGGCTTAACATAGAGACCTAGAGGTCTATATACACGACCTTTTAACACATAATTTTTAAGAGTTTCAGGATAATCAGGAGAATTAAATGATATAAAAGCTATGTCCTCATCGTTTAACTTACTTAATATTTTAATCGCACGATCCAGTTCATAGCTGAAATATGTTTTGAGAAGCTCCATAGTCTTATCATATAGAGAAGGATCCTTAGACATATGATCTAGCAGCTCATCTACATTATTTACTTTTAGTATTTCTTTAAGTCTATTCCAACGTGAGGGTGAGATCACAAGGTTTGAAAGAGCTATGAAAATGATGTCTGACATGAGTAACCACCTCCTGTTAATAGACAAACTTTTAAAATGTTTCCCGAAAAATCTACTATCACTTTTTAACCTCCTGTTAATAATAATGCTATAACAATTAATATGACTAAAAATCTTATGGACATATAGATTAGATCTATGATTTTGACATGAAAGTCTTCTTATTAACATAAACATTCTCCTTATTACTCACATGTTCTTAGTCTTTCATAATTTTATAGGTTTACATCTCCATTTGACGCTATTGATCTAGATATAAGTCTGAATGATTCATATAAATGTTCCACTAGTTTTTAAGTGATTCCTTCAGATCCTTTGGAAGTTCTTGTCCGTAGATTTTATAAGCTTCTTTAAGCTGATCTATGACATTTTCGATTCCTTTCTCTTTTAGATTTTTAAGCTGATTCATATATTCATACATTTTATTTTCAATATCTCCCCAAAGCATCTCTTGAAGATTTTGATTCTTCAAATAAATCATTGGGAAAATGCTCCAATCAACTTTTGTTGAAACTTTTATACCAACAAGATCAGCTGCATAACTTGTTGCTAACCATCCTTTAAATAATATATATGATGTCTCAGAAGTTTTTTCATATTTAGATGATGTGAAAAGATAAGTTAAATGAAACATATATGGGATAAGTCTGAAAAATATTTCTTCTGAAACTTGCCAGCTAACTATATAAGAAGATATGTTTTTATAGGAATCTAATTTCCATTCCTCAGGATAAAGTAGTGTTAAAACAAAATTCATGATCATGCCTAAAGGCGTTGGCTTATAAATATATCTTTCAACAGTAATTTTTCTGCCTCTCCGATCTTTTGTTATAACATATTTAAGTTCACTTATTGCATATCCACATCTAATAAGAATATCTAATATCTCTTCAAGCAGTCTCTTATTATTTATAACTCTATCTTCTATCTATCTTCTAAAAAACGATTATAATATGAAGAATCTTCTCTACCTTCACTCCATCTCTTAATAATCTCTCTAAAAACTTTTCTATAACTCTCAACATAAACAACTTTAATACAAGGAGTAAGAAATTTCTTAAGATCTTTGATAACTGACATATCTTCCTCCTCGACTTCTCTAAAGTCTTTATCTGAAGATCTATTGGTCTCGTTCCCTGATCCCTCCAAAGCAAGTATCACATCAGCTTTAAAATACTGATCAGTTGACAAGTCGGTGATTGTATGTATGGGATCTCGAATATATCGACTCTTGATCTCATCAGACAGTATCATAGATGTTGAAGAAGGAATAATTGTTAGAACAAAACGCGACTATGGATCAGGGAAGTCTCGCTTTGTAATAAATCTTCCGACAACAAGAAACGATATATGGAGCATTTTGTGGAAGAGAAAGATTTTAGTATAAATCTTTATAGAGCTTCCTGAGGATAATACGAAATATGAGAGACAATAAAAATCCGTTAAAATTAAGAAAAGAGTTAGCATGGTGCTAAAAAAGCGAGGTTTCTGATATTGATCTTATGAATCTATTCTGGAGAAACTTTGATACCATATGTGAGCTTACTCACGAGTTCACATCTCGCAAGTAGAATCATGAACTTCAGGGGGTCCATAAACATTTTATGCGGCGGCCGGGATTCGAACCCGGGATCTCCGGCGTGGCAGGCCGGCGTCCTAGACCAGGCTAGACTACCGCCGCCCTCTTCTATGTTATAGTTTCTCAGAATATATTTTTATTTTCTCATAAATCAAATTAGGTCATATATTATGTATGAGATTGTTGATAGAGAGAGGTCTGGTGGAAATAGATTTGGTAGATATATTGTGAGATTTTATACTAGCTGTGTCGGTGTGAAAAGACTTTATCTAGTCTCATCTTTCACCTCATATATTCCCGGCAGATTTGTTATGAGAAGATCTGGTGATATATGTGATGCCTGGACGAGACTGTGGGAAGGCTACTACCCATATTTTTTTGTAGACTCTCTTTTTGATGTATATGAAGATGATAATCCTAATAAGATAGAGATGAACTTTTTAGACAGAAGAATTAAAGCATCTATAGCAGAAGTGGGCATTGAGAGACTCAAAAAATCTTTGGAGGAGGGAGGTCTTCATCCAGATTATATAGAACATGTAGAGACAGATCCTGTGTTTTTATCAAGATATATAGATAAGATCGTGATAAGATTAAGAGCTTTAAAAAACGAAGTGAGAGATGTAGATGTTATAGCAATAGATTATGAAGGAGGAAGAAGAATATATAATATGGAGAAGTTTTTTACAGACGATTATTATGATTATTTTGAGACATATGTAAACAAAGATCTTGCGAGATATATCTTTATACTAGATCTTGGGAATAAAAAAGTCTTCTACGGCTACAACGGTTTTGAAGACACAAGATATATAGAGCCTAGAAAGATCTTTGGTTATCCACGAAAGACTTGGTGGATAGGCACAATATATTATTTAATTTTCCCAGACAGCTTTTATAACGCAGATCCAAATAATGATCCTCCGAACAAGATCAGTCCAGAGATCATACCTAGACCAAGAGGCTTTTTAGGAGGAGATTTAAAAGGTGTGATAGAGAAAATAGATCATCTGAAAAAACTCGGGATAGAAGCCATATATATGACGCCAATACATTTATCTCCATCTTATCATAGATATGATGTGTCTGACTACTTCAGCATAGATCCTTATTTAGGTGATGAGAATGATCTGAAGAGACTTATAGAGAAAGCTCATTTAGAAGATATAAAGATCATAATAGATCTTGTTCCTCATCATGCTTCTCCGTGTATTAAAGAGATGATAGAGATATTAAGAGAAGGAAAAAGATCAAGATTTTGGAGATGGTTCAGATTTATCATCAATGATCTTGATGAATTAGATGAAGAGACCCGTGAGCTTTTCAGAGAATTTATATTAAAAAGATGTAAAGAGGTTCCAGAGAAACTTAAAGAGAAAAAACCTTTTTACGAGACGTTTCTAGGAACATGGCATATGATCGATTGGAATCATGATGAGGAGGAGGTTATAAACTTTTTCAGAGCATATGTGAGATACTGGCTGAGTCTAGGCATAGACGGTTTAAGAATAGATGTTGCACATGGAATATCTGATCATTCAATTGAAAATATTTTTAAAGAGCTTAGAACTTTTGGAGAAGACAAGATGCTTATACTAGAGATCATGAATGACATAACAAATTATGAGCTAGGGATCAACAGTGTCTCAGCTATGAATTACGACTTGTATAACATGAGCCTCAGATTCTTTGTAAACAAAGAGATCGATGCTTATGAATATGTTAAAAGTCTCAACAAAATCTATTCAAAACTACCGATCTACACAGCAAATTCTTTATATAATCTCCTCGGTAGTCATGACACACCACGAATATATACGGTTATTAATAAAGACATCAGACTTCTAAAGATAATGTATACACTGCTCTTCATAATATATGGTTCTCCCTCAATATATTATGGCGATGAGATAGGAATGGAGGGAGGAGGAGATCCTGACAATAGAAGAGCTATGATCTGGGACGAGAAATTATGGAATAAAGAGATCTATGAACATATTAAAAGACTTATAAAACTTAGAAAAAAATTTGAGACTCTGAGAATCGGTTTCACAAGATTGTATCCTATAGATAGAGACACGTTAGTTATAAAAAGATTCTTAGATGAAGAAAGTATTATAGGAGTATTCACCAGAGAAAACATTAGAAGAAGATATTTAGTTATAAAACCTTCTCAGATAAAAATAAGATATCCAGAGAAAAGACTTGTAATAGACCTGAGAGAAGGATATAGAGTTTTAAGACATAGATCTTCTAGACCTCGAGATGTGGAGGTACTTTTATAGAGATATTCCAAAGATCATGTTTTACGCTAAGATCACTGTCGCAAGATAGTAAGCAGCGATCTGAGAGAGAACGTATCTCCAGAAATTATATCCCATAAATCTAGCCACGAAACCTCCTACTAATATGCTTAAAAACATGTATATAGTGCTGATAATTATTCTGACAATAAAATCTGTTGTGGCATATATCATAGATATTGTTATCAGAAATAGATATGCAAAAAAGACTCCAATAAAAATTCTTACAAGATAAAGTTTGTAATCAAAATATTTTTTCATTTTATCACCAAATTATTTTCTGGAGCATACAGTGTCTATTAAAAATATGAATTGGATTGATATAAACTTTTGGATCAAAGAGAACATAGATTTTCTAAGAGACTCTGTGATAGATAATATATATAGTTTCAAAGACTCTCTAGTTCTGAGATTAAGATCTAGAGATGGCGAGAAGAGATTATTAATATCAAAGCCTGGCTCTCACATATTTCTTTCTCCCGAGACTATTTTTGATAAAAAAGATCTTAGTTTTGAAGAAAACTTCGTATTATTATTAAGAAGATATGTGAGAGACTGTAAGATTAAAGATGTAAGACAACAGCCTTGTGAAAGAATTGTTGATATAGAGATTTCATGTAGAGACTCAAGATACACATTGACTATTGAGCTGATCCCTAGAGGAGTTATAGTATTAAGAGATGAGAATAACAAGATCAAGGCTTTAAACAGATCTTTAAAAACAAAAGATAGAGCATTAAAGATCAATTCTTTATATATCTATCCGCCGAAGAACATAAACATATATTGTGAGAAAGATCTTAAGAAACTGATTGAGAACTTTAGAAAAGGATATGATCTTGTTAGAGGATTAGTTGTCGGTCTAGGACTTCCTCCCGAGACGGCTGAGGAGTATATATATAGAAATAAACTTGATAAAAATATTGATCCTAAGAAGATGTCTGATGAAGAGATCATTAGATTAATAAATGATCTGAGGAGATTCATAGACGAGATCATTCAAAATCCTAAGCCTTGTGTAATATATGATCAGAATAAAAAAGCATCTGAGTATTATGTGTATCAGCCGTCTTCAAAAAAGGATATATGTATAACTAAAGAGAGTTTTAATGATGTATTAAAAGAATACTATGTTTCAAAGATAAGATCTTTTGTTGAAGAAGATCAGATGATTAATGAATATATTAGATTAAAAGATCAGTTGACACAAGATCTTGAGAGAATTTCGAGAGAGCTTGAAAACATGATCAAGACTAAAGATCTTATGGATCATAACTATCATATTTTTGAAAAAACATTTTCTTGTTACAAGGATCTGTTGAAAGAGAAAGGTGAGAAAATAAGTTGTCCTGAGAAAGATGAGATAGAATGTGTCTATAGAATAGATAGAAGTAGATTAAAAATAACTTGTGGAGAAATATCTTTTGAACTAGATCTTCTGAGAGATTTCAGAGATAACTACATAGAGATCTCTAGAAAGATCTCTCAGCTGGAGCGTGGCATTGAGAAAATAAAAGAGAATATCAATGATCTTGAGAGAAAAATAATGGAGAGAAAGATCGAGCTTGAGAAGCTTAGAGAAATATCTGAGATAAAAAGATCTAGAGAAATAGAGTGGTTTGAGAGGTTTCATTGGATAATAACCTCAGAAGGTCTTCTAGCTATAGGAGGCAGAGATATTGATCAGAACGAGATGCTTGTAAGAAAATATCTTGAGAAAGAAGATCTTTTCTTTCACGCTGATATACATGGAGGCTCTGTGTTTATACTTAAAAAAGGCTCTCAGGCTGGAGAGAGATCTATAGTTGAGACAGCTCATCTCGCAGGTTGTTATAGCAAAGCGTGGAGCGCAGGCTACGGCTCTATAGACGTGTTTTATGTAAAAGGTGAGCAAGTCTCTAAGACGCCTCCCTCAGGAGAGTATCTGCCAAAAGGCTCTTTCATGATCTATGGAGAGAAAAGATGGGTTAAAAACGTGAGACTACTTCTCGGCATCGGAGTTGAGATTATTGATGACAAATATCCTCGAGTTATTGTTGGAGATCCTGAGCTCATAAGATCTAGAGCAAAGATCTATGCGATAATCTCTCCTGGAGAAGAGTCTCCTAAGAATGTTGCCGAGAAAATATTTGAGAAATGGATTGAAAAACATAAAGAACATGAGATCATGTTAAGATCTTTAGATCTCGAGGAGGTTATCAAAAAGATCCCTGGAAGATCTAGAGTGATCTTTATAAGCTGATCTTATCTAAATCTATGCGGCATAAGATCTTTGAGAGCATCAATGTTTATGCCAGAGACTTTCGTCACAAAAAGCTCCATAAGAGGATAGATCTCAGCCTCAATAAGATGACCAGCATATGAATAAGTCTCTCTCACATCTCCACTATATGTTAAGCCCAGAACCACATGTATATGTGGATGATATTTCTCTCCATTCCATATCACAGATCCTATTATCGAGGCGACTTCTACAGCTCTATTCTCTCCAGATCTTATCTCAACGATCTCGTATCCTGATGCCTCTTTAAAAAATCCTATTCTAGCTCTTCTAAAACCTCCTAACCCATAGAATATTAGAAACTGTGTCTTCTCAGAATCAGCTAATCTGATCAATGTCTCAGGAATCTTCTCTCCAGGTTCTAGTCTGACAATATATATCTCCTCAGCTTTTGTCTTAATAAATCTCAGATATCTCACCTCAGAAATTTTTCATTATCTATTATTTAAAAGAGAGCATCTCATGAATCGCCTTCTGAGCCTCAAAAAGATCTTTAGCTATATAATTGGGTCTCACATGATCTATTTTTATATTAAATATCTTCATATACATAGTCTCTCTAACGCCTTTATCATAACGATCTATGTATATAGTCTTCAGACCATATAGAGATGGGAAGTATATATCAAACACAAGATCATCACCAATCATTATTTTAAACATTTCCTCATTTACTGAATCCTCTGTCTCAAAGAAACATCTAGAGTTTTTGAGACAACCTTTTTTATCAGGTGTATATACATGATCAAAATATTTCTCAATGTTAGCATAAGATATAACGCACTCCTGAAATTTTGATAAACCATTTGTGGCCAGTATCATCATATCTATGTCATATGAATATCTGATCTTTTCTAGAAAAAGTATTGCATCATCATATACGAAGGTTTTGTCGCAATATCTCTTATGAATCGATACTACATCGACTGATCTTTTGATAGAATATTTTCTCAACAAAAGATCTGTTATATACTGCCAGTCAAATGCTTTCAAAGGATCCTCGATTAAAAGTTTTAAATGAGTCTCTAAAAAACTTCTTCTAACAGTCTCTTCATCTAAACCAGTGAATTCTGATAGTACTCTACGTATCTCAGGTAATGTGTATGATCCCAATGGATTTGCGACTAGAGTGCCGTCAAGATCTATGAAAAGAATCTTTTTAATCCTCAATTAGACTCCAGAGAATATGTTTTAGCAAGAATATATTGATAAATATTGACACAAAAATTTTTATATTCCAAAATTACAGTGTTACATTGGTGATATGTAACTATGATAGATGATTTTATTAAAAAAATTGATGAGATATTTGAGAAAGCTGAGAATAGATTAGATGAGATCTATAAAGAAGTTGAGAAAATGCTTTTAAAAGGATCTGGTAGAGAAGCTTTTAGATATTGGAGATATGAGATAAGATCTTTGGGAAGAGAGTTGAGACGTTCTTTAGAAGATCTGAAGATTAAAATTGAAGACTCAAAATTATCTGAAGATGAGCTGATTAAAATCAGAGATTACATGAGAAAGAAAATAGATCTTTTCATAGATAGACTTAATGATCTTGTTGATCGGCTTGAGGAGACTGCTGAAGAGAGAGGACTTCCATTTCCACGTATATATGTAAGTTTCAGAAGACTTCCAGAGATAGTTGCAACATCAATAACAACAACAATAAGAAGTCTTGATAAAATAATAAGAGAGATCGGGGAGGAGATCAGTAGAGTGGCCTCTGGAGTCTATGTAGAGAGAGATACAGAGGTTGTATCATCTGTCAGAATAAGATCTGATGATCTGAAGATTATAGATGAGCTTGTTAACGCAGGGATTTTCAGAAGTAGAAGTGAGGCAGTCTCATATTTCACTAGAAAAGGTATGGAATGTAATAAAGAATGGATTTCAAAAGCATTAGAAGAGATCAAGAAAATTAGAGAGATCCAAGACAGTCTTAAGAGAGAGCTTGAGAAATAAATCTTAATATTAGTATATATTTGGATAGATAATGTTCTCAATATTATAAGCATTATTACCAATCATGATCCATAGAGAGACGACTATATACTTCCACTGATAACCCTGAGGAACACCTATTTTAACAACAAGCTGTCCTAGAGGAGCCGGTGGAAGAGGAAGTTTACATAGATCCACACTGGAGAAGATCCCTCTCGTTACATCTTTTAGAGAAGCCCAGCCATCCTGAGCTTTGACATAGAGATATGATGAAGACAACATGATCAGACCACTACTAGGAGTATTACATTGTGTAAAACTTAGTTGTTCCACGATTACGTTAGAAGGCTCAAAAGGCTCAGAGTAATAGACGTTGTCCGCAGAGATCATCTGAAAGTTGGTATACCATATTCTTCCAGGCTCTGTCAAAAGATTGTTTGTAGCCTCAGCGGTTATTAATGGAGAGACTCCTACAAGCTGTAAAGATCCTATTCTAATGATCCTTACAACTAGATATAGAGTATCATCGGCGAGATAGGCATCTTCTATACCTACATAAAAATCGTATCGAGAGCCCTCCACAGTGTTTGAGATCCTTATTTTATAAGAATAATCATTAACCCATGTGAGAGTTAGATAAAAAAGTGCTGAGCCTATTGCTATTCCTATTGATGTGAGAATTATTGTTGATATAATCTCTGTCTGTGCCTTAGATAATCTCTTCATCATCAAGAGCAGGATCCCTATTGATTATAATGTATACAAAAATATATATTCTTTGAAACAGAATCAGTTTTTAGAGAACATGAGATCATACAAAAAAGCTCTTTCAAATCTAGTGGTATTCATAATAGGAGTGATAATATTGTTAACGACATTAGTACCATTATTCATGTTTCTCACAAGCTCTAGAACAGATATTGAGAAGATAATAAGAGGTTATGAAGATTTTCAGAATCTAAGAGATCTAGAGAAATTAAGTGTAGAGGCAGACTACACCTCTTCTACACCAGAGATGTTTTATCTAAGAAACACCGGAAGCATCCCAATAAAAATTGTGAGAAGCGTTATACAAGACAGCTCAGGAATATATTATTACACAAATAATCTATTGATAGACGTAGGACAGAGAATACCATTAAAACAAATCTTTGACCAGCTAGGTCTCTCCTACGACCCTATAAAATTGAAATACGTGGTGACCGCGAGAGGCTCAGTATTCTTTATAGCAGATCAGATAATAAAACTATCTATTCCACAATATACTTCTCCAGGAGGCGGCCAGGGAAGCGGAGGAGCAGGAGGCGGAACAGGATCTCAGCCTTCAGGAGGCTTTGTAGGAGGCAGCCCATTCATACCTCCTTCAAGCTTGTTCTACTGGAATTTTAGTAATGCTATAAAGAATAATAGAATGTCAGTAAATTATAGTAAGTCATCAGCTAATTGCGACATAACAGGCATATCTTGGGTTGGAAAGATCAGTAATTATCCAAACAATGTCTCTACAGTAAACGAATCCGGGACAGCTGTAGTAACTTTCGATTTACAAAATAAAAAAAGTGGATGTGCAAGTTTTATATTTAAAAACCTCTTAGATGTCTCAGGATCTTATGTGGTTGTCGTTTATTATAGAATTATTGTGTCTACTGTTCCGGATAAAGATAAATCAGATCAAAGTAATAAGACGAGAGTTTCTGTGAATCTCACTTTCGGCATAATATCTAATGATAAGTTGTTAAGCTCTTCTGTGACGACTTTTGAATGGGCTCCTAAGAGTAATACTGATTATCTTGTATACTCTGGGTATACTGTCATACCAGTATTTAATCCTGAGACTGGGCAATCAGTAGTATCTGGTCAAGCGGATCTTCTTGTTTCTATAGTTCTTACACAGATAACTGGTGAAGGGGATTATCAGGTAGGGATTGAGTATCTGGCTTTTCAAGGCGTTGTGGTGAATCCTGTTCCGGTAGGTTAGTTTTTTAGTTTTTTAATGAAAATTATTTTTAGGTGTGGTTATGAGACGTAGAAGAAGTATATTTGATCTTTTTGATGAGCTTTTTAGAGAGATTGAGGAGGAGATGAACGAGTTTATCAGAAGATGGGAGGGCTATGG
>Ga0080004_1123666_pt1 | contig 75309 bp, 84 predicted proteins | sample WasSprMetagenome_FD_69207 | JGI IMG/M metagenome (GOLD analysis project Ga0080004, IMG submission 69207) | Sulfidic aquatic microbial communities from Washburn Spring, Yellowstone National Park, USA - WS (SPADES assembly) (version 2) | ecosystem: Environmental > Aquatic > Thermal springs > Hot...
CGGATCTGCGTGGCCATAGGATTGCTGCCGGCGCTGGGATTCAACATCATCGGCCCGGCCGCCGAGGCAGCTAAAAACACATCCAGCTACATCAGCCATGTTCTAGGGGGGACCTGATGTTTGACTTCATCTGGCAGCCGATAATCGTCACCGTCGCAATCCTGCTCTGCTCGCTGGCCACCTATCTCCTGCTCCTCTCCTCCCACAGGACCACTAAAGCACAGCCGACCCCTGAAAAAATGAAGAACTACGCCTGCGGTGAGGAAATAAAGCCGGAGGAGGCCCACGCCGACAGCGCCCAGTTTTTCTCGGCCGTGCGCAGGGTCCTGAGCCCCTTCTATCGCCATATTCAAGCCGCTCACACCGGAGAGGTGAACACTTATCTTCTCTGGATAGTGGCGGGATTGGTGGTAATCTTAATAATCATCCTGCTCACAGTGTGGTGAAATTATGGGACTGACATCCTACTTCAGGAAAAAATCGCCCTGGCTGCTCCACTTCAACTCCGGTGGATGCAACGGCTGTGACATCGAGCTGCTGGCTGCGCTCACCCCGAGATACGATGTTGAGCGCTTTGGAGTCAAGCTGAAGGGTTCCCCCAGACACGCCGACATCTTGGTGGTCACGGGACCGGTCACGAGGCAGACGAGGGAGAGGCTCATCAGGGTCTACGAACAGATGCCCGAGCCCAAAGCGGTGGTGGCGCTTGGCTCCTGCCCGGCATCGGGCTGTGCCTTCCACGACTGCTACAACACGCTGGCCCCGCTGGATAAACACATCCCGGTCGCCGCCTACGTGCCGGGCTGTCCCCCTAGGCCGGAGGCGATTATCTTCGCCCTGGTAAAAGTTCTGGAGAAGATGGGAAAATGAATTCGCAGGAAGTTGCCGAGTTGATAAAGGCAGAGGTGGACGAGGTCAGGATCATCAGCGAGAGGTGTTTATTCGCCTCAAGCGATCAGAGGAGGTTCCTGAACATCCTGAAGCTGCTGAAAGCAAACGGCGTCACCCACCTCTCCACCATCACCGCCCTTGACAACGGTAAGGCAATCGAGCTCATCTACCACTTCGACTGCAAGCCGGCCCTGCTGAACCTCAAGATCTTTTTGCCCCTGGAGGACCCCAAGATCCCAACCATCACCGATCTCTTCCCCGGCGCCATACTTTACGAGCGAGACATCATGGAGATGATCGGGGTTAAGGTGGAGGGGCACCCCGACCCGAGGAGGCTCTTCCTGCCAGAGGACTGGCCCCAGGGAAAGTATCCGCTGAGAAAACAGAGGGAGGAGAAGACCGCATGACGATGGTAGTGCCCATAGGACCGCAGCACCCGGCCCTGAAGGAACCGGAATACTTCAGGTTTGAGGTGAAGGGGGAGGAAATCGTTGACGTTGACATCTACTTCGGCTACGCCCACCGGGGCATTGAGGAGACCTTCGCCCGCCGCAACTACAAACACAACATCTACCTGTCGGAAAGGATCTGCGGCATCTGCAACATCTGCCACTCAACCTGCTACTGTCAGGCGGTGGAAAGGGTCGCGGGCATCGAGCCGCCGGAGAGGGCCAAGTACATCCGCTCCCTCATCCTGGAGCTGGAGAGGATTCACAGCCACATGCTCTGGCTAGCGGTGGCGGCCCACGAGATCGGCTTCGACACCCTTTTCATGCTGGCCATGAGGGACCGGGAACACGTGATGGATATGCGGGAGATAATCTCCGGAGGCAGGGTCCACTCGGCAACCAACACCATCGGCGGGGTGAGAAGGGACGTGACCCCGGAACAGATACCAAAACTGATGGAAAAGCTGGACAAATTGGAGGAATCGGTAAAATATTACATCAACCTCTTCCAGACCGACCGAACGATAAAGTCCCGCTGTGCCAACGTCGGGGTCCTCACCAAAGAAGATGCCATAAAGCTCTGCGCCGTGGGTCCGGTGGCGCGGGCGTCGGGCGTGAAAACCGACATCAGGGTGGAGGATCCCTACGCCGCCTATCCCAATCTCTCCTTTGAGGTCATCACTGAAGACGATGGAGACGTTCTGGCCAAGGGTATGGTCAGGTTGCGGGAGATGCTGGAATCAATCAAGATGGTGCGGCAGATACTGAGGGAATTGCCCAGCGGCCCGCTGCGTGTCCCCGTGGATCTGAAGATACCGCCCAACGAAGCCGTTCAGAGGGTGGAAGCACCGCGCGGTGAGCTGCTTTACTACATCAGATCCAATGGGACGGAGATGCCCGAGCGGGTGCGCGTCAGAACCCCCACCTACGCCAGCGCTCCCTCGCTGAAGCCGATGTTCGTCGGTGGGACGGTGGCGGAGATCCCGATCGTCCTCTGGAGCCTTGACGTCTGCTTTGCCTGCAACGACCGCGTCACGCTTGTGGACGCGAAGACGGGTAAAGTCAGCGTTGTCACCATGGAGGAGCTGAGGAGGTGGCGCAAATGAACACCATCCTCGATATTTTATCTTTCCTCTTCAACTCGATTGTTTTCCCCGGGCTTCTCTTCGTGTCAGTGGTCGGAATGCTTTACGTTGGAATCGACAGGAAGGTCACGGGACACCTGCAGCACCGCATAGGCCCACCGATCTGGCAGGAGTTCCTTGACTTCGGCAAGCTGATGACGAAGGAAGACATAACACCAAGCGCGGCGATCGGGCCCGTCTTCACGGCTGCCCCGCTTTTCGCCCTGGGCTCGCTGGCCGCGGTGATGCTCCTCCTGCCGGTGGCATCAACCCAGCCGGCGCTGCGGTTAACCGCCGATCTCATCGTCATCATCTACCTGCTCAACATTCCGGCCATTTGCATGATCCTGGGCGGCTACTCCTCGGGCAGTCCCTTCGCCATCGCGGGAGCGGGGCGATACATCGTCCAGCTGCTGGGTTATGAGTTCGTCTTCATCCTTTCAATCGCGGCCATAGCGGTGAAGGTCGGAACCCTCAACCTGACGGATATCGTCAGCTATCAAGCGAAGAATGGCTGGCTGCTGCTGGACTGGAAGCTCCTGCCGGCAATCGTGGCCACCCTAATAGCCGCCCAGGGGAAGCTCCTCCGCACCCCATTCGACATACCTGAAGCGGAAACTGAAATCGTTGCCGGACCGCTCACGGAGTACTCCGGACCCAAGCTGGCCATCTGGAGAATCTCCTACAACGCGGAAACAATCGCTGTGGCCGCCCTCCTCGTCTCCCTCTTTTTGGGCGGACCAACAGCTTACACCATCGGAAACGTGAGGATACCTGCCGTTGTGGACTTTCTCATCAAAACCTTCCTCATCGTGATGCTGACCACCGTGGTGAGAAACATCGTGGCCAGGGTGAGGATTGACCAGGCGCTGAAGTTCTACTGGACCTTCGGCATCCTCCTCGCCGCGATCAGCCTAATACTGGTGATGGTGGTGCCCCAATGGTGAAAATACTGCCCAAAGTTCTGGCCAACCTGCTGCGCAAGCCTTTCACGGTGAAGTACCCCTATGAAAAGGTGGAACCGGCTGACGGCTACCGCGGGAAGCCTTCAATAACCAAGGAAAAATGCATCCGCTGCTGGCAGTGCATTAGGGCCTGTCCCGACAGGGCCATCAGCGTTGACAAGGAAACAAAAACACCCGTGATCTGGCTGGGTAGATGCACCTTCTGTGGGGAATGTGCTGAGGCCTGTCCGACTAAAGCCATTGTGATGACCAAGAATTTTGAGTTCTTGGATCAATACGAAAAGTAAACGGTAAAAAAACCTTTGCCCCTTTTAACTCGAAACTTTATTTTGAAATCAAGGAGAGCTTCTCGGTCAGAATTTCCAAAACTTTTTCCATTGAGGCTTTCACGGCCTCCCCCATTCGAGAACCGGGTCCAATTTCCCCCGGCTGAATTCCCAGCAGGATTATCCTCGCCCCCGTCTGCTCCTTCAAGTATCCGGCTAAAAGTGAAAGGGGAACAGTATGGGTGGAAAAAGAGCGACCAGCAATCGCCTCGGGATCGGCAAGGATCACATCTCCGGGTCTGGCCTGAAAATCGATCGCATCCAAGATCACGATGTGGCTGGGTTTGAAGCGCCTGATTTGCGAGGTGAAATTCTCCGGTGCCGCCCCACCTTCAATCATCAGAACATTGGGGAACCTGATCCTTCCCCGCAGCCTCCGGACCATCTCAACGCCAACAGCATCATCCCCCCGCAGGTCACTGCCGACGCCGACTACCACGACGCGGGTGGTTTTTTCCAGAAATGAGGATAGCTCCTCCAGCAATGTCTCACCCGACAAGGCTATCAAAAACTAGATCTTCACGCTTGGCCCCGACGCGCTTAAGGGCTGAAAGCGCCCAATCAATTTTTCCCACTTCTGCGACTCGGTGGGCGTCTGAACCGATGCTGAGTTTTACCCCCTTCTTGAGACAAAGCTTGAGGAAATCGTCGCCGGGGACTCGATACTTCACGTTGACCTCCATGGCAACATTTCTCTCCGCGGCCAGCTCAACAAATTCTTCGATTTCTTCTGCAGAAAGCTGGGGCAAAAGGTCTTTGTTGAAGAAAAAGGGATGACAGAAGACGTCGACCTCATTTTTCGCTATGGCGCTGGTGGCGCGGAAAAGGTACTCGTGCGCGTTGTCGCTGAGATAGATCTCTTCGATATCATGAATGCCTATGGAAACAAAATCAAGTTTTCTGATAAAGTCCTCCCCTACGTCCAAACCACCGAACCTGTTCGTCACGTTGGCCTCGATGCCGGCTAAAAGGGGGATCTCAGCGTCCTCTCCCGCCATCCTTATATCCTCCAGCATCTGCGCCATTTTTTCCCTCGCCACGCCAACGCTGAGTTCCGGACCATGGTCGGTGAAGGCCAAGGCCATCATGCCCCGCGCTGCCGCGGCTTCAGCCATTTCGGCGTGGCTGCAGGTGCCATCGGAGTAGCGGGTGTGCGTGTGAAAATCAAATTTTACTACCATGTTACCCGAACCAAAACCGAATTGTACCTGAAAGGCTTAATTATAGCTGCCCAAAGGGAATTTGAAGTTAACCCTGTGGGGATTAAATGATTAGCAAGTACCAGATTTCCGGGGCGAAAAACTCGGGAGGGCTTAGAACGGACATAAATTTAAAACCGAAGCATTGGTAACAACCGTGCTAAACGGTAAAAACGGGGTAAAATTGAGGTGGTAAAAACGTCTAATGAGAGAATCACCCTTTCTCACGGGGCCGGCGGTAAAATTATGATGGATCTGATAAAGGACATCATTCTGAAGGAGATCAAACTGAAAAGCGCCGGTGAAATCGGGCTTGACGCTCTCGACGACGGGGCAACCATTTCCGTGGGTAATAAGACGCTAATCCTGACGACAGACTCCCACACGGTGAAACCATTGTTCTTCCCCGGCGGTGATATTGGAAGGTTGTCGGTATCCGGAACGGTAAACGACATGGCAATGATGGGGGGGCGACCGTTGGCCCTGGCCTGCGCGATGGTCGTCGAAGAGGGTTTTCCCATAGCCGATCTTGAAAGGATCTTTCGCTCGATGAACCAGACTTCTGAAGAGGCCGGCTGCCCGCTGATTACGGGCGATTTTAAAGTCATGGAAAAGGGAGCGTTGGACGGCGCAATTATTACCACAACCGGCGTAGGCCTGGCTGAAAAGGTTATCACCGACCGGGGTTTGAAACCGGGGGATAAAATAATCGTCACCGGCACGATTGGCGATCACGGCATGACCATCTTAGCTCACCGGGAAGGGATTGAACTGGATGTGGACTTGGTCTCGGATGTCGCCCCCATCTGGGAAACGGTAGAAGCGGCTTTGAAAGTTGGTGGGGTAACCGCGATGAAGGATCCCACCCGGGGCGGGCTCAATGCGGCCTTGAACGAGATGGCGACAAAGGCCAACGTGGGGATACTTATCCGAGAAACTGAAATTCCAATCCTAGATTCGGTAAGAGTTGCCAGCGAAATGTTAGGCATTGATCCTCTACAGATTACTAACGAAGGAAAGGCGGTTATGGCGGTAAACCCGGCAAAGTGCGATGCGGTTCTGGAAGCCATAAAAAAGACAAAGTACGGGCGAAACGCCAGGGTAATTGGGGAGGTCATACCCCATCACCCTGGCGACGTTATCCTTGAAACAGCCATCGGCGGGAAAAGGTTGCTAGAAGCGCCCATAGGAGATCCAGCTCCGAGAATCTGTTAGTGTACATTGGATGACAAAATATGACAAAAGTGGTAATTTTAAACAAAATGAAATATGTGTACAAAAGTGGACAATAGACAAATGTGGACATGGGCAAAACGTGAGAGTTCGTTAAAACACACACCTGAAATAAAAACAGCAAATTAATTTAAAAAATTTCATAAAACGCGTCTTTTTGCCGCATGGGCCGCATAAAAATTCCTTTAAAAGAAAGTCGAAAATCAATCAATTTGATCTTATTTGTCGTGAATATGCAACAAAATTTAATTTTTTACAAAAATGGACAAATGTAGACAAAAGCGATTAAGCTTAAATACTTAGACACAAATTGACAAATGTGGACATATGGAGAAACTGTACACTTTAAAAGAGGCCAGAGAAATCCTTAGAGTGTGTACCAAAACGATCCAACGATGGGATAAAGAGGGAAAAATTAAATGTATTCGCACACCGGGGAACCGGAGGCTTATTCCTGAAAGCGAAATTTTGAGGATAATTGGAAAAATAAACCATTTAAAAGTTGAAAATGCTGAAAATAAATCTTTAATTACCGAAACCGAGCCTAAAAAGGAAGAAACAGTCCCTAAAACAAAAATTGAACCCAAAGAAATTAAAATCGAGGAAACTGCAAAAATTGAAAAACCAGTCGAACCAATTCAAGAAGCGAAAGAATCTCCAGAAAAATCAAGCAAGCCAAAGGAGATGACGCGTTATGAGATGCTCGACGCCCTTGAACCACCAGGACTTGCGATCCGCGCGGCATTCGGCGACCTGCTCTCGGCCGCCATCCTCTTAAAAAAATTCACCGGTAAAGACCTATCTGCTCGGGCGCGTTGTCCCGAATCAGTTGTAAACCTGTTTTGCCAGCGCATGCTCTCGTTAGGATATGTCGCGGAAAAGAACGGGGTTTTTGAGTTACTAGTTGAGGTTATCAGATGACGACTTTTGATGAAAAAATTGGCCGAGATCAGCGCTTTGAAGCCTTTATTCAGCGATGGGGGTTACAAAAAGACCCTTTTAGCTTTGAAATGCCTTCTATTGACGCCTTTGCACCATCGCAGCAAGAAGATATCCGAAAAATCAAACAATTACTTCAGGAGGGCAAAGTGGGGGTATTGACCGGAGATCTAGGAATGGGAAAGACCACGCTTTGCGAATTTTTAGTTTCTGCTTTAAGGGAAGAAAGTCTGGCAACCACGGATCCGGCCAAACAGGTCATACCGGTTTTTGTACACGGAGCGGCTTACAAATCCTCCGGGGAGATCATCAGGGCGATCCTGCTGGCCCTTGAAATGCCTGTGGATAGGGATGACGCGAGCCTTTTTGATGTTCTGAGAAGATGGCACCAAGACCACCAAGAGCGGCTGGTGATTATCATCGACGATATCCCGGAAAGTGGGGCCAACGTCCTCGAAATAGGCGAATTTCTGCGCGTTCTTTCCGATATCCCCAACATTTCCATTCTCATCAATGGAGAAAAAACCCAGATGCAGCGTTTTTTAGACAAAGTTCCCTCCTTGAGAGACAGGGTCCAGCTACACGTCGAGCTCAAACCCATGGGCAAAGAAACCATAAAAGACCTGTTGAAACTGCGATTAAAGAGCGCCGGATGCCTGAATTACGACGCTTTAATAACCCCAGATGGTTTTGACGCAATTTACAAACTCAGCAACGGCAATCCCCGGCTGGCTCTCAAGGTCGCCGACAACGCTCTGCACCTGGCCGCAGCGCTGGATGTCCCGATCAACGAGCGTGTGGTGAAAAAGGCAAACAAAGTATCCTTCTGGAAGCGGCTGTTTGGCTCACGAAGTTAGCCCGCCCATCGACAACCTTTTATTTTTGTTTCCTAAAATAGGAAACAAGGAGATGACGGGCTTGGAAGGCGAGGAAACGCTGAAAGCGGAGAGCTGGCTGCGCAATAACCTCTTGGCTAAGGTGCTGTTGGAGCGATCCCATTTGGATGAAAAAACCTTGAAAGCCCTGCTGCTTTATTACTGGTCTGAAAATCCAACTTTCGAAGATATTGCCAAAAAACTCAAAATTAACAGGTCTGGCGCCTGGAAAAGGTGGAAAAAAGGCCAAAACGCCATAATGCGCTCTTTTTACACCATTGAGCTGGCAATTTATTCCGGAATTTTGGAAAAGGAAACGGCTGAAATCCTGATTGACGACTTGATTGACTACAGCGAGCTGGCAAAGGGTGCCGGAAATGTCGAAGAGATCAGGGACAGGATCGAACGCCGAATGGTCCAACTGGCGAGAAATCTGCGCGGTTAGGGCCCACACAAAACCCGACAACGAAAGGTATTTATTGCCTCGGGAGTGAAGAAAAACTACAAACAACCTAAGGAGGCAAAAAACTATGGCAGAACAAAAAACCGCCGAGAATGTGGTTTTTATTGGAGTGAAACCAGTGATGAACTATGTTCTGGCAGTGATAACGCAGTTCAATCAGGGCATCAACGAAATTACCCTCAAGGCACGAGGCAAAGCGATTAGCAGGGCCGTCGATGTTGCTGAGATCGTCAGAAACAGATTCCTGCAGAACATGGTGGTGAAAAACATTTCCATAGGAACCGAAACCATGCAAGGAGAAGGCGGTACTACAAACGTTTCGACTATAGAAATTGTGCTCGGAAAGGGGCAATAAACTCTTTCCGTGCCTTTTTTATTTTTTGTTCCATTCCGCTCAGATGGCAGAACATCTCCCATTGTTCTGAGTTAATTTAAAAGGTAAGTAGCCTAATGACTATTGATTAGCTTGCAGACGCCGATTTGCAAAATCTGCCTGAAAAGCGGCATACTCTGCCAAGGCTGCAGCCAGAAACTTCAAGAGGGGGAAATATCAAAATTAGAGCTCGACATCTCGCTCGCCCTTTTTGAACTTTCAAAAAAACACAAGGAGCTGGACCAACTCATTTTCAAACGCGCGGTTGACTCCGATGGCTTGGTCATTTTGGTGGTGGGGCCGGGACAAATTCCACTTCTCGTCGGCCGGAAAGGTAGGATCGTCCAAGAGCTGGAGAATATTTTGAAAAGTAAGGTTAGGATTGTGGAAGAAGGATCCACCGAGAAAAAACTCATTCAGGACCTTCTCACTCCGGCCGATGTGCTGGGGATCAACATACTTTACACCAAATCCGGAGACGAGTATAGAATCCGGGTGCCGCGCCAGCACATGAAGAGATTGCCCAAAAACAAGGAGAAACTTGAAGCGGCTCTGAGCAAGCTAACTAATAAGAACTACACCATCATATTTGAGTAGTGATTTTATGAAGCTCGATGATCTGGGCAACTGGCGACGCACTCATAAATGCAGAGAGATAACCGAGCAGCTGGATGGCCAAGAAGTCATTGTCATGGGAAGAGTTGGGGACATCCGAGATCTGGGCGGGATCAAATTCTTTATTCTCCATGACATCAGCGGCTCCATCCAGATCACCGCCTCGCGAAAAAAGACAGACCCAGAAACTCTTTCCAAGATGGACGCCCTTACCCAGGAGTCCTCAGTAGCGGTCAGGGGAAAGGTGGTGAAGGCCAGACAGGCCCCCCGCGGCGTCGAGGTGGTTCCTTCCGAGATCAGGATACTCAACCTGGCCGCGACCCCGCTACCGCTCGATCCCGGCGGCAAGGTCAAAGCCTCCCTGGACACACGGCTTGACGCCAGAGGACTGGACCTGCGCCGGGCCGAGGCAATCGCAATATTCAAGATTCGAAATCAGGCTCTGAAAACCATCAGGGATTACCTCCTTTCCCAAGGATTCATCGAGGCCCAAACGCCAAAAATCGTGGCCACGGCAACTGAAAGCGGCGCCGCCCTGTTTCCCATCTCTTATTTTGACCGGGAAGCCTTTCTCAGCCAGAGCCCCCAGCTTTACAAGGAAGTGCTAACGGGCGCCTTTGACAGGGTGTTTGAGGTGGGGCCGATCTTCAGAGCTGAAGAACACGACACCCCCCGGCATCTGAACGAGGCAACATCGATCGATATTGAAGCAGCCTATCTGACGGCCAGCGACGTGATGGAGATACTTGAGGAGCTCATCTGGCGTGCCTTCGACAGCGTGAAAAGGAACTGCGCTGAGGAGCTGAGAATACTCAATCACAGGCTCGAGATGCCTGAAAAACCTTTTCCCCGGATCACCTACGATGAAGCCATTGAGAAATTGAACGCCGCAGGAATAAACATCAACTGGGGGGAAGACCTGTCCACTCCTGCGGAAAGGAAACTGGCTGAAATCATCGGCGGGGCATATTTCATCGTTGACTGGCCGCTTGCGCTCAAGCCCTTCTACACCCTTCCCAAAGGCGATAAACTGGGCGATGCCTTTGACCTAATGTACCGGGAACTGGAGCTGGCCTCTGGAGGATCACGCATCCATTCTGAGGAGATGCTGGTGAAGCAGATGAAGGAGAAGGGGCTGAACCCTGAAAACTTTGAATCCCATCTCCTGAGCTATCGCTACGGCCTGCCACCACATGCGGGATTTGGTCTGGGTCTCGATCGCCTGACAATGGTCCTCACCGGGGCGGAAAATATCAGGGAGTGTGTCCTCTTCCCGCGCGACCGGAGAAGACTGACTCCATGAGTGCTCAACCTAGCGCTGGCCCACAGAAAGCAATAACAACAATAACGGCCCAATATTTAGACGAAAGCTGCGGGTGATGCCTGGTCATGAAGCATTCCAAAGGCTGGAACGAAAAAATGAAAACATCACATCAAACGGGGCCAAATCTGGAAATTACAGGTGATTTTTCATGATAGCTGAAGGCGAACGGATAGTGCTGATAGATGAAGAGGGGAGAAAATATCTGGTTCAAGTCGGGGAAAGAAAACTCCACACCAAGCTGGGGGTTGTGGACCTTGCAGAAGTCATCGGGAGGGAACCAGGAACGAGAGTAAAATCTCACCTGGGGAAGGAGTTCATCGTGTTTCGACCATCTATAGTCGATTATCTGCAAAAGCTCCGTCGTGTCCCCCAGATCATGCTGCCCAAGGACGCCGGGCAAATAGCGGCCTACACCGGGGTTGGCCCTAGCAGCCTGGTGGTCGACGCTGGAGCGGGATCTGGAGCCCTGGCTATTTTTCTAGGAAACTTGGTGCGGCCAAACGGCTGGGTGGTAAGTTATGAGGTGCGGGAGGATTTCGCCAAAATAGCCGAGGAGAACATCAGAATGGCTGGGCTCAACGACATCGTGAGGGTGAAAAACAAGGATATCTATCAGGGCATAGACGAACGTGAGCTCGACCTGATCACCCTGGATCTGCCGCAGCCAGAGCTGGTGCTTCCGCACGCCCAGCAGGCCTTAAAACCAGGTGGATATCTTGCCGCCTTCACACCCTGTGTGGAACACCTGCAGCGGCTCTACCGGGAGTTCCCAAAATTTAATTTCACCGACATCAAGACCATTGAATGCTTGGTCAGGGACATCGAGGTCAGCTATAACTGCACGAGACCGAGCACGCGCATGATCGCCCACACCGGCTATTTAACCTTTGCCAGGCGCGCCTAGAATGGGACCCAAAAATCGGGAAGAGTTCAAACTTTCCTGAACTTGAATCCGTAGTAAATGACTCCATCTTCATTGTCTGAGCCGATGCGCCTGAAGACCAGCTCCACCTCATCCCCTATCTTTACCTCATTGGGATCGCAGTCCACCACCTGCGTCGTGAGGCGGGGCCCATCCTCAAGCTCCACTATGGCCAAAACATAGGGCACCTGATCCTCAAAACCTTCGGGGGCCACATGAACCACGCCATAAGTGACTATTTTGCCGCGCCGGCTTAGCTTGTAGGGTTCAAGTTTTCCCATCCTCCGGCAGTGGGGACAAATGTAGCGCGGGGGGAAGAGAACTTTATTACAGTTGCCGCACTTGGTGCCGATGAGATTATACCTGTTCGGAATTTCCCTCCAGAAACGCGGCGCGGCCATTCAGTCACCTCTTTTGAAGATATGGACCACGGCAGTGCCACCCGTCCCGCCAACGTTGTGCGTCAGTCCAATCTCCGCCCCCTTAACCTGTCGCTTTCCCGCCTCTCCACGGAGCTGCTGAACGATCTCCACCACTTGGGCGATTCCGGTGGCTCCAACCGGATGTCCCTTACCCTTAAGCCCCCCGCTGGTGTTCACAGGTATTCTCCCGCCGATCTCCGTCTGCCCCTCCTCAGTAAGCTTGCCGCCCTCTCCCTTCTTACAAAAACCAAGATCCTCTATCGCCATGATCTCAGCGATGGTGAAGCAATCATGGACCTCCGCCACATCGATGTCGTTCGGCCCCACTCCCGCCATTTTATACGCCATCCTCGCCGCCTCCACGGTTGCCCTCAGCCCGGTGAGCGACTGCCGGCTGTGAAGTGATATTGTGTCGCTGGCCTGCCCCGTTCCCGCGACCAACACCGGGACCCTATCCATCTTCCTTGCCTTCTCCGCCGGGGCCACCACGACACAGGCCGCACCATCTGTGATCGGTGAGCAGTCGAGCAGCTTGAGCGGCAGGACCACCGGCGGTGATTTCAGCACATTTTCCACCGTAATCTTCATGTGATATTGGGCGCAGGGATTCATGCAAGCGTTGCTGTGGTTTTTCACCGCAACCATCGCCATCTGTTCTTCGGTGGTGCCAAATTCATACATGTGGCGGCGGGCCATCAAAGCGTAGAGCCCGGGGAAAGTCGCCCCGGCGTAAACCTCCCATTCCTGGTCGGCCGCTGTAGCCAGAGCACCGGTGGCCTGCTCGGACATGACATCAGTCATCTTTTCTATGCCCGCTGCCACGACAAAATCGTGGACTCCCGAGGCCACGGCAATCACGGCCTGGCGCAGGGCCAGCCCTCCTGAAGCACAGGCCCCTTCAACTCGGGTGGATGGTATCGGCACCAGGCCCGCGTGATCGGCAATCAGGGAGGCCGTATGCTCCTGGCTTATGAACTGACCTGAAGACATATTTCCCACGTACATGGCATCTATCTGCTTGCCATCGATATTGGCGTCCTCCAATGCCCGAGCGCCGGCTTCTATGATCATCTGCCGGAAGGAAAGGTCCCAGAGCTCACCGAATTTTGTCATCCCGACGCCAATGATGGCCACTTCTCGCATCATCTCACCAGCAAACCTTTGTACTTGGTATATGTGGGGTAATCGATGTAAATTTTGTTATTGAGAAAATCTTCTACCTTCGGTGCCGAATCACGCTTTGCCTCTATCGCTTCCTTAACCTGAATGCTGAAGGCATCGCTGCCGGCACCCGAGCCATATGAAACAACGAGAATTCTCTCCCCCGGCTTGGCCTTGTCGAGAACCGCCGCCAAGCCTATCATCGTGGACCCGGAATAGGTGTTCCCTATTTTCGGCACCACCAGCCCGCAGACTATCTGGGACTTGGAAAAACCGAGTTCTTCCGCCACCTGGCAGGGGAACTTTCCATTGGGCTGATGGAAGACGGCATGAGCAAAGTCCTGGGGTGTGAGCTTCAGCTGCCGGAGAATGCCGTGGGCGGCGGAAAGCACGTGCCGGAAATAGGCTGGTTTTCCTGTAAACCTGCCACCGTGCTTAGGATAGGGCCGCATCTCACGGCGCCAAAAGTCCGGTGTGTCGGTAGTGTAAGAATAGGTTCCCTCAATCTCGGCTAAAGCCTCGTCGTTATTCTTCCCGACGATGATGGCCCCGCCACCGGCAGCCGCAGTGTACTCCAGGGGGTCTCCCGGAGCCGCCTGCGCGGTGTCGGCGCCTATTGAAATTCCGTACTTTATCATCCCCATTTCAACCAAGCCGGCGCAGGCCTGAATACCGGCCGTCCCCGCCTTGCAGGCAAACTCCATATCGGCCGCGGTGAGGTTGGGCGTGGCCTCAATGGCCTCGGCAACTATGGTCGCGGTGGGCTTCACTGCGTAAGGGTGCGATTCTGAGCCGACGTAAATGGCTCCGATGTCCTGGGGTTTTATCTTAGCCCTTTTCAACGCGTTTCGTGCCGCTTCCACGGCTATGGTCGCGGTATCCTCATCCGGTGCAGGAACTGATTTTTCCTCGATCATCAGACCCTGTTTGATTCGAGATGGGTCTTCGTCCCAAACCTTGGCAATTTCCTCCACCCTGATGCGGTATCGGGGAATGTAAACACCATAGCCAATAATGCCAACATCCACTATGAATCACCATCTATTTCCGTTCCATTAGTGTTTACGCCGATTTAGCCGTTTAAAAAGTTTTTGTTTGTCGTGGAAAACAACGTCATTTGCCGAAATATTAATTTAAAATTTCAAGAGGAGCACTTTCTGAGCCCTGAAAGAAGCTCGTTGACGGTGGGAACCCTGGCGATGACCAAGGGAACCTTAAGTATCTCTGCTATTTTTATCCCGAGATCATCAACTGCCTTGAGATCTCCGTGCAAAATGACCATTCCCGGGGTGATGCCAATGACCTTGACGGCGACGAGAGGCGACCGGCCAGTGGTCACCCCGGTGAAAACCAACGCCCGCTCGGTGGTCAGTCCGTAAAGGCGCCGGAAATCATCGGCCGAAAGCGCCAGTATCGCCTTATGGCTGTCGATAACGGTGTAACCAAAGATCTTTCGGTCAAGCAATTCTTTATTCGCAACTGCCTCTCCAGCCACGGCTTTGACCACCGCCCGGCCATCGACGGGGGTGGTGTATTCCCTGATCTCAAGGACCACCTCCGGAGGCAGCTGTGTGCCAAAGACCTGGGAAAAGACATTGAACATTTTTCCACCATGCTGCTCGTCGACCTCCAAAAGGGCCTCGACGATCCTTTTTATGGTGGCGGCACCGGGTGATTTTCTTCTGCCAGCCTCATAATCGCTTATAACCGACGGGGAAACCCCCATCACTTTGGCCAGCGCCGGTTGATTGACGCCGAACCTCTCCCGCCACAGCTTAATGGCTGCTCCGGGAGAATCGGCCAAAGTGATATCACCGGCTATCCAACGAGCGATCCTGTCCCTGATTTCCTCAGCCATAAAATTCAACTGATTCTTTGGTGTGAACCCTTTAAAGGCTAAGGCTTCATCGCCAGCTTGAAGACATCCGCCTTGGTGATTATGCCGACCGGTTTTCCATGATCCACAACTAAAACCGCCGGCGCGTGCTCGAGTATGTGGTAAACGATGTCCACGTCAGCATCCCTAGAAACGGTGGGGAAGGGGTCATCCATCACCTCACCCACGTTGCGGCGCAGCAACTTGGCCATGTTTTCCCCCGAGGCTATTCTTTGCACAATGCTGGTCTCGGAGATTGAACCCACTTGAACGTCCCGATCCAGAACAGGCAACTGTGAGATCTCGTGGGCTTTCATTGCCTTGATGGCGGTTTCCACCTTATCTCCAGGCCTTATGAAAACTATCGGCGCGGACATTATGCGATCGGCCAAGACCTGCCTGCCCTGCGTCCCCGCCTGCTCCAAGACCCGGGAAATCCTCTCCAGCGTGGAAAACCTGGGATCAGCCTTCCCCGACTCTATCTTGGCAATGTAGGCCTGGGTGACACCGGCCAGCTTGGCCAGCTTTGACTGGCTGAGCCCCAGCCGCATTCTCATGGCCTTGACCTCAGAAGGCTTGATAATGCCCATAGAAATCCTTCATTCCTGTGAGTTATATTGTCTGGGAAACCTATAAATATAAACGTGACCTGTTAGAATCTAAATTCACGGGGCATGAAATGATGAGAAACATCGTTGTCGAGGAGATCAAACAGGTCCCCCTGGTGGAACAAAATCTGGAAATAGTTGAGAGAAAAGGAATTGGGCACCCGGACTCGATCTGTGACGCAATCCTTGACCGTGTTTCGGTCGAGCTTTGCAAGGAATACCTGAAGAGATTTGGCGTCATCATGCACCACAACACTGACAAATCTCTTTTGGTGGCCGGGAAGGTGGTGACTAGATTCGGCGGGGGCGAGGTCAAAGAACCGATGCTTTTGATTTTTGGTGACCGGGCAACCGATGAGGTGGAAGGAGAAAGGATAGATGTCGCCAAAATAGCGATAGAGGCCGCAAAGAAATGGATCAGGAGCAACCTCAGATACGTTGACCCGGAGAAACACCTGCGCTACCAAGTGGAGCTAAAGCCGGGATCGGCTGCCTTGACCGACATTTTCAGGAGAAAGGGAAAGGTCCTCAGCGCGAATGACACCTCGGCCGCAGTTGGCTACGCCCCCATGACTCCTACCGAAGAGATGGTGCTTAAAGTCGAACGCTATTTGAACTCGAAAAAATTCAAAAAGGAGTTCCCGGAATCTGGCGAGGACATAAAGGTGATGGGCTTTCGAAAGAACAACGATCTCTCGTTGATGATCGGCATGGCCTTCGTCGACCGGCACGTTAAGGATGAGAGGGATTACTTCCGGAAAAAGGATGAAATTCTGGAGCAAACTAGGCGGTTTGTGGAGGAAAACTCGGACTTTAATAAAGTTGATCTCAAACTCAACACACTGGATACCCCGGGAAGAGGAGTTGATGGAGTTTATCTGACGGTCTTGGGCACCAGCGCTGATGGAGCCGACTCGGGACAGGTGGGCAGGGGCAACAGAAGCAACGGTGTGATCCCGTTGAACAGACACGTGGGATCTGAAGCGGCGGCGGGCAAAAACCCGGTGAGCCACGTGGGGAAGATCTACAACCTCCTGACACACAAAATAGCCAACGAAATTTATCGGAAGGTAGATGGATTGAGTGAGGTTTACGTCTGGCTTGTTAGCCAGATAGGGAGCCCGATCGATCAACCCGCGATCGCTGCAGCCAGGGTGCTTACCAAGCCGGGCGTCAAACTGGAGAGCGTGAAAAAAGAAATTTTTGAAACAATTGAAAAAGAGCTGGAAAACATCAATGAGTTCACCAAATGTCTGGCCCGGGGAGATTTCCCAGTCTGTTGAAAAACAGGTAAAATTTTTTGCCATGCCGTGCCTCGGAGATATGGTGATCACATTTTCCAGATACTGAAACGTGACGGCATGGGCAGAATCGGCAGGGTGACAACCGCCCACGGCGATTTCACCACACCCACTTTGATGCCCGTCATTGACCCCACTGATATCGTTTTGAAGCCGAAGGAGATGAGGCGAGAGTTCGGCTCGGAGCTGGTGATAACAAACGCCTACCTGACCCTGCTTCACTTTGGGAAAAATCCTGAGCTAAAAATTCATGAGATCTTGGATTACGATGGGCCAATCATGACCGACAGCGGTGGTTACCAAATTCTGCGCTACGGGAACATCGATATCTCACCTGAGGAGATAGTCAGGTACCAAGACGCCATCGAACCGGACATTGCCACCATACTGGACATTCCCACGGGGATTAACGCGTCAAGAGAATACGCGGCCGAAACGGTACGGATAACTCTGGAAAGGGCAAGACAAGCGATAAAGATACGCTCCAACCCTAAAGTCCTGTGGTGCGGCCCCATACAGGGTGGACTTTTCACTGACCTCGTGGAGAAGTCCGCGAGAGAAACGGGCGAGCTGGATTATCACTTCCATGCCATCGGCAGCCCCGTGGAGCTGCTGAACAATTACAGGTTTGCGGAACTCGTCGACCTGGTCATGGCGGCGAAAAGAAATCTCCCACTGAACCGGCCCGTCCATCTCTTTGGCGCTGGCCACCCGATGATGTTATCGCTCGCCGTGGCCATGGGGTGTGATCTATTTGACTCAGCGGCTTACATTCTCTTCGCAAGAGATGGAAGGTACCTGACCCCTGAAGGCACCCTGCACCTAGACGAGCTTTCTTGTCTCCCCTGTGAGTGCCCTGTATGCACCAGCACCACGGTGGAGGAATTAAAACGCGAAGAGGAGGGGGAAAAAGTCAAACTGCTCGCGCGTCATAACCTGCACGTAACCTTCGGCGAAATTCGAAGAATCCGGCAGGCGATAATCGATGGTAGATTGTGGGAACACGTCCAGATAAAATGCAGATCACACCCCAGCCTTTTAGAAGCGCTAAAGAGATTTCTAAGCTATGGTGATGTGATAGAGAGATTCGACCCGGTAACTAAGAAATCGGCTTTTTATTACTCGGGCAGTGAATCGATAAAACGCCCGGAAGTAATTCGCCACAAGCTCAGGATGAAAAACAGATATCAGCCCCCGCCGCTGGAAACATTGGTCATCTTGTCAAAACCAGATTTGGAAGAAATACCGGTGGAGGCTGAAAATTACCACATTGTGAAGTTAGTACCACCGTTTGGTGTTGTACCTGAAGAGATTGAGGAGATATATCCGCTGTCCCAAAACCAAGCGCCGGAAGAACTGGACGCCGATGTCATCAAATCGGTTGCCGAGTCTTTGGAGAGCTACCTACAAAGTCACGGTGGCGTCTACAAACGAGTTATTTTACTCAACGACAAAGATCGGTGGGGCGACTCACTGGAAAAGGCTTGTCGGCCGGTTGTGGAGAAGCTGGAAGTGATTCAGCTCGGTGAAAAAATTTAAATAGATTATGATGACGAATTTAGCGCAGAGTTGGATTGGGATTTTGAATGGACAGCGTGGACCTTAAACTCTTGAAGATGCTGGCTGAAGATGCCCACACACCACTTCATAAAATGGGCCGGGAAGTTGGCCTCAGCCCCTCGGGAGTGAGAAGGAGGATAAAACTGCTGGAGAAAAACGGACTGATAAAAAAATACTCCGCCATCATAGACCCGAAAAAATATGGATTTGGGGTGACGGCATTTATCAGCGTGGACGCCGATTCTCGTGAGCTGGGGGGAATAACCAACTCGCTCTTGCGCCGCCACGAGGTATGTGAACTCCACCGCACCACGGGAGGGCATGACCTGATGATTAAGGTCCGAGTCAAAGACGTCGACAGCCTGAACAAGTTTGTTGACAACTACATAAGGTGTTTTGATTCAGTAAAAAGCGTGAGGATTACCCTGGCCATGGAAACGATCAAAGAAACTTTTGTCAATCCATAGGTGTCTTGATGAAGGAAGAGCTCAAGAAGATCATGATCGAATCTCTCTACTCAGTAATGCCCTACATCGCCTACCTGGGTGAGCTCAAAGAATTCATTAAAAAGGAAGCGGATGAATGCGAAAACATTGAAGCGTTCATTGAAAAACTGAAAAAGCTGAATGAAAAATCGGATATCATCCGCAGAACCGACGGGCAAATATTCCTCTCCGAACTGAGGCGCAACCTCGCCAAACTCGGCTCCGATTGATTTTAATTCTGGCAGCTGAATTTAATCTTGGATTCAGATGGTCAGCGACAGAATCGAAAAAATAGCGAAAGACATCAAAACCATGCGCATAAGGGGGGCGGGGAGAATCGCCCGCGCGGCCGCAAGCGCCCTGAAAATGGCCGCCAGAGAATCCCAGGCCAAAACCCCGGCTGAATTTTCTGCCGAAATGGAAAAGGTATCAAAAATTCTGCTGGAAACTAGACCCACTGCCGTTTCCTTACCCAACGCGGTGAGATACATTTTACTGGGTTTGAAGCAAGCGCATGGTGCCGACCTGTGGACGATGAAAAAAGTGGTTATTTCCCGAGCAGATGAGTTCATCAGAAACTCAATCGAGGCCGTCAAAAAGATCGGGGAGATAGGGGCCAACCGCATCTCCGACGGCGACGTTATTTTAACCCACTGCAACAGCCAGTGTGCGCTGTCGATAATAAAGACGGCTTTCAGGCAGGGAAAAAGGATCGAGGTTTTCACGACAGAATCTAGACCAGTGTGGCAGGGGCGCCTCAGCGCAAAAGAGCTGCTCAAGGAGGGGATACCGACGACCCTGATAATAGATTCCGCCGTGCGCCACTTTATCCGGGATGTAGATAAGGTAATAGTCGGCGCGGATAGCATTGCAGCAAACGGGGCGGTGGTAAACAAGATCGGCACCTCAAGCATTGCTCTGGCAGCACACGAAGCCAGGGTGCTCTTTTTCGTTGCCGCCGAGACATACAAGTTCCACCCGGAAACTTTGGTCGGGCGCTTGGTGGAAATAGAGGAAAGGGATCCCAATGAGCTGATAAATCTGAAAAAATATCCGGGTCTAAAAGTCAGAAACCCCGCCTTTGATGTAACTCCTCCCGAGTACGTGGACCTGATTGTCACCGAGCGCGGAATAATACCACCCTACGCCGCATACGCCATCATCCAAGAAATATTCGAATGGAAGCCGGGTGAAAGAACCAGTCACCTCGGCGACAAACTAAGGCCATTAATTTAAACAGAAAAATTTCAGAACCCAGATAAAACTAACCCGAAGGGAAAAGCTTACCGGACGTGTTTAAGGAACCTAGGTAATTTTGTAGACCAGATCTCCTTCCCGAACCTTCTGCTGAACTTTAAGTCCTATGGACTGGCCCGCCCTAGCGCTGCTCAAATTTTTATGCTCAATTTGCATCGACTCCACGATCTGTTGGAAGTTTGTGGTGGTGCCTTCAATCGAGATCTTGTCCCCAACGTTCAAATTGCCGCTCAGCTCAACAACTGCCACACTTATCTTAGAATAATAGTGAGCCACTTTTCCCACAAGCTTTTTCTCTCCCGCTTCCATCAACCTCGCCCAATTAAAGGTGGACCGCATAGTTAAATGCCTTTTCGGTAGGTGTCGCCGCCAGAAGCCAGACCAAAGAACCGACTCCTGTGAAGAAAAATTTGATGTTAAAATTACTCGCGCGCGGACCTCGCTGATCGAAAAATCATCGAGAACAAGAGAAACAGAATGATAATATTTATATAGCAAAAAATATTACTCGTATCGAGCCAATATGCATATCCCTGATGGGTTTTTAAGCTTTGAAGTCTGGGCGCCGCTGTGGGCAGTGGCAGCACTTATCATCGCCCTTGCCGTGCGGAAGACCAACAAAAAACTCAGCGACCGACATGTTCCATTGCTCGGCATCTTGGCGGCTTTCGTCTTCGCAGCGCAGATGTTAAACGTCCCGGTGGCTGGTGGTACAAGTGGACACTTTCTGGGAGGAGTGCTCACCGCCATCTTCGTTGGACCGCTAGCGGGATCGCTGGTGATGAGTTCGATTTTTGTCATACAGGCCATTTTCTTCCAAGATGGAGGAATAACCGCGTTAGGTGCAAATATCATCAACATGGGGCTCATCGGAACGATTATTGGATTTTATATCTACCTTGGCTTCACCAAATTGCTAAAAGGAAAAAGGGGTATGATCACCGGTGCCGCGGTGGCCGCTTGGATCTCGGTGGTTTTCGCCTCTGCCGCGTGTGCCCTGGAGCTGGCGGCCTCAGGGACCTCGCCAATTCAAATCGCCCTGCCGGCAATGGTGGGTATTCATGCGATCATCGGCATCATCGAAGCGGCCATTACCGTTACTGTGATCGGTTTCGTGATGAAAACAAGGCCCGATCTGCTCAACTTGCCAAAAATTTAGGTGAAAAAATGAGAGGAGAGAAGTGGTGGGTCACCGGGCTGGTCGTCGCTGTGTTCATGGCCTGTGTGCTCTCTCTTTTTGCCTCCCCAGAACCTGACGGGCTAGAAAGGGTCGCCGAGGATCAGGGATTTGCCGAAAAGGCTGAGGGCCAAGAGGTCATACGGGCCCCGATACCGGACTATGTTGTCCCGGGAGTGGAAAACGAAAAGCTTGGCACAGCACTTGCCGGTCTAATCGGAGTCCTGATAATCCTTGCGCTGACGATGAGCTGGGCAAAGATATTGAAAAATAGAACTGAGACAAAATGAGGCACAGTTTTCTTGACCGTTACAGCAGCCTCAGCAGCCCGATTCATAGGCTGGATCCCCGGGCAAAAATAGTGGCGCTTTTTTCTTTTCTCTTGATCGTAGTCTTCACCCCGATAACACTGGGGCAAAAATTTGCCCTCTACGGCGCGCTGGTTTTTTCGCTGGTAGTGATCTCCAAAGTGCCGGTGAAATTCGTGATCAAAAGATCCTTGGTGATAATCCCATTCGTCGGCTTGGTGGCCATAGGGCTGCCTTTCTTAGGGAACGACGGCGGTTCATTGAACCTCGGTGTTTTCGCCATAACCCCATCCGCCCTGCTGCTCTTTTTAAATGTTATCGTGAAATCTTGGCTCTGCGTGGTGGCCATGATCGTGCTCACTTCCACAACGCCTTTTTCCAGGCTCTTAAGGGGTCTTCAGGGGTTAAAAATGCCTACCGTCTTTGTGATGATCCTCTCGTTCATGTATCGATTTACCTTTATTCTGGAGGACGAGCTGGAAAGAATGGTCAGGGCACGAGAGGCCAGAAGCTTCAAGCCGACTTGGCTGCAATCCGTTAAAGCCGCCGGAAACATCATTGGAAACTTGCTCGTGAGGAGTTATGAAAGAGGGGAAAGGGTCTATGCGGCAATGAGATCTCGGGGTTATGATGGGGAGATAAAATTGATCAGTGAACTTAAGATGAACAGCCATGATGCCCTTTTCATCACCATATTTTTATCCCTGCTGATCCTGATACTGGTGGTCTGATGCTGGCAGTGGAAGTAAGGAACCTGCATTACAGATACCCGGACGGCACCATCGCCTTGCGCGGCGTTGACCTGAGGGTAAAGAAAGGCGAGCGGGTCTACCTGATAGGCCCCAACGGTTCGGGAAAATCAACGCTGCTCTTGCACTTGAATGGAATCCTAAAACCGCAAAGGGGGAAAGTCGTGATTCTTGGAATTGATGCAAATGAGGAGAATGGCGAGCTGAAGAAAAAAGTTGGCCTTGTCTTCCAAAACCCTGACGATCAGCTTTTTATGCCAACTGTCTTTGAAGATGTGGCCTTCGGACCGGTGAACCTGAAACTGGGCGAGGCGGAGGTCAAAAAAAGGGTAAAAATGGCCTTGGAGATGGTGGGCTTGACCGGTTTTGAAAACAGGAGCCCTCACCACCTGAGCTACGGCGAAAAGAAAAGAATTGCGATAGCCACCGTGCTGGCCATGGATCCCGAGATACTGGTATTCGACGAACCAACCCTTTCCCTTGACCCGTGGATAAAAAGAAACTTCATGGAGTTGCTGAAAACCCTCGGAAGAAATCGAACGATCGTGATTTCCGGTCACGACCTGGATCTGATGAAGCTGTGCGACCGCACCTACTTAATGAGGGATGGCAGAATAATCGGCGAAATTAAGAACAGGAGAGAAATTTTCCAGGATAGCAAAACCGGCGCCTCTCGTCGTTAAGGATGCCAAATCTAACAGATTTTATATCAGGCAGTGGAAAGTAAATCCGATGAAATGGTGAAAATAAACATAATTGTTTTTACGCTGGACATGGAAACAAGCGCATCTTTCCTGAAAGCAATTGAACTATTGGAGACGAAGTTCCTGCCAGGGCAAGTAGATAATCAAAAATGTGGGGGAGAAAATGGCTGAAAAATTAACGCGAGTAAGTTTAACCCTTCCGGAGGAGTTACTGAAGGAGCTTGACGGTTCCCTTAAAGCCCGCGGTTATGCGAGTCGATCGGAGGCAATCAGGGATTCACTCCGGGGCTTCCTGGCGGATTACAAATATCGCAAGGGACTGAAGGGACAGATTGTCGGCGTCCTCGTCCTAGTCTACGAGCACGACGTCAGGGGGCTAACCGACGCAATAATTGACATCCAGCACTCCGCAGGGGAAATTGTAAGTACCGTCCAGCACATTCACCTGGACGCCAAGAACTGCCTGGAAACTTCAGTACTCAAGGGACCGGCTGAAAAAATTGAAAAACTTGTGGAACGACTTGAGGGGCTAAGGGGCGTCAAACAGGCAAAATTGATGATAATAAAAAAATGAAAAGAAATGGTGGTCGAGACGAAACTTAGCAACTTATTGCTGAAGCTGAACCGCTTAAAACTTATGCCGCGCACGGGTTGGCTCCTTTGCGGTGTCACACCAGCCGCCGCCGAGGATGTAGCCCAGCACTCCTTTGAAGTAGCCGCCATCACCATGTTCCTCATCGAAGGGCTCTCAAGGGAGGGGGGAAAAATTGACCGCGAACGTGCCCTCAGCATGGCGATCCTGCACGACTGGGCCGAGGCGGAGGTGGCCGATTTTCCCTACACTGCCCGAAAGTATCTGAAGCCAACCGGCGCCAAGGAGCAAATGGAACAGGCTGCCTTGGTGGATCTGTTGCGGGGGCTGCCCGAAAGGGAGAAATTCCTGGAACTTTGGAAGGAGTACCGCGAGGGAAAAACAACCGAGGCAAAGCTGGTTCATGCCGCCGACTACCTTTCAATCATGGTGCAGGGCATCAGGTACCGGGAACAGGGCATTCGATCCCGGGAAATAAAGAAACTCTGGCAAGCGGTGAAACGTGATTTGAAACCATACGCCAAAGAGTTCAAGATCATTGATCAACTCGCCAAGGAACTAAACCTAGCCTTTTCCTCACCGTCAACTTTTTAAAAGCTCAATTATATGTAGTTGAGGATACTATGAAAGGCATCAAATGGGTAGTGGAAGACCCCGTGGAAAAGGAAGTTTGGTGGCCATCCGAGGAACTCAAGCGAAGAGCTTGGGTAAACGATCCATCAATATATGAAGAAGCCGATAAAGACCCGGTCGCATTTTGGGAAGCACGAGCCAGGGAAGGCCTGGAATGGTTCAAGACCTGGGACAAAGCCTATGAAGAAAACCTGCCCTATTTCAAATGGTTCGTCGGAGGAAAAATTAACGCCTCCTACAACGCAGTGGACCGGCACGTGAAGGCGGGCAAGGGCAATAAACCAGCGATAATCTGGGTTCCCGAGCCTCCGGAGGAGCCCGACAGAGTAATAACCTACCAGCAGCTTAAGGATGAGGTCAGCCGCTTTGCCAACGTCCTGAAAAAACTTGGGGTCAAGAAAGGCGATCGGGTGAGCATATACCTACCCCTCATCCCTGAAGTTCACATCGCCATTATGGCCTGTAACCGGATCGGCGCTGTTCACAGCGTTGTCTTTTCCGCTTTCACCGGGGATGCGTTAAGAGTTAGGCTCGAAGACGCGGAATCCAAGGTTTTGATAACCGCCGATGGCTATTATCGCAGGGGCAAAGTCGTCAATCTGAAGGAAAACGCTGACGAGGGGATCAAGGGCACCAGTGTTGAAAAAATAGTTGTAGTCAAAAGGGCCGGCAACGAGGTAAACATGGTAAAGGGAAGGGATTTCTGGTGGCACGAGCTGATGAGGGAAGTCGAACCCGAATGTGAACCAGAACACATGGACAGCGAAAGCATGTTGTTCTTGCTCTATACTTCGGGAACAACGGGAAGACCAAAAGGTGTAATTCATACCACAGGCGGTTATCTCACCCAGGCTTACTGGACCACGCGCTGGGTGTTTGATCTACACGACGACGACATATACTGGTGCACCTCCGACATCGGCTGGATTACCGGACATACCTACATGTGCTATGGCCCGTTGCTCAACGGCGCCACGCTCATAATTTATGAAGGATCACCTGACTACCCGGCGATAGATCGCTGGTGGGAGATAATAGAAAAATATAAGGTGACGATATTCTACACCGCTCCCACGGCAATTCGCATGTTCGTAAGAGCGGGGGAGGAGTGGCCAAGAAAACACGATCTCAGCAGCCTCCGCCTGCTTGGAACTGTTGGGGAACCGATTGACCGTGAAGCCTGGATGTGGTATTTCAACAACATTGGTGGCGGAAGGTGCCCGATAACGGACACTTGGTGGCAAACCGAGACGGGCGGCACACTGATGATGAGCCTGCCCGGCATCGGCCCGTTCATCCCCACTGTTTCCGGAAGACCCTTCCCGGGGACCAGGAATGCGATTGTTGACGAAGAGGGCAATCCATCTCCACAGGGGGGTTACCTAGTGCTCGTCCCGCCGATGCCGCCAGGGATGTTGCGGGGTCTTTACAAGGCTGACGAAAAATACCGCGAGACCTACTGGAGCCGGTACGCCAACAAATATTACTTCACCGGAGACGGCGCCAGAGATGTGATTAACGAGCATGCACCACACATCAAGGAAAGGGGAAAAATCAAACACTTCATCCGGGTTACTGGCAGGGTTGATGATGTCATGAAAGTCGCGGGACACAGGTTATCCACCGCTGAGCTTGAGGATGCGCTCAACCGCCACCCGGCCGTGACGGAAAGCGCCGTCGTCCCGCAGCCGGATCCCATGAAGGGAGAAGTGCCTGTCGCCTATGTGGTGCTAAAAAGCGGCTACCGAGGATCGGAAGAGCTGAGCAAAGAGCTGGTAGAACACATCAGCAAGATGGTGGGGCCGATAGCCAAGCCAAAGCAAATATTCTTCGTTGATGAACTGCCGAAGACCAGAAGTGGAAAGATCATGCGCCGGATCCTGAAGGCTCTGATCACCAGAGACAAAATCGGCGACACGACAACGCTGGTCAACCCTGAAGTCGTCGAAAGCCTGAAGAAAATAGTCGGGTATCCTGATTAAACTGAAAACTTTTTTTTGACTCCGCTGCTGGCGCTGGCTTCAAGAGGGAGAACTCAAGAGTAGCTGATGGCAATAGATCTGATGATGTCGCTGACGTCCTCGCAGAGGTCCGCGATGCTTTCCATATTTTCCGTAATCTCTTTCAGCAGCATTGATTGTCCTATGTCCTTGACCTTCCTGTACCACTTTAAAAGTCCTGGCGTTAGCTCCTCGGCACGCAAATCGTCTATCTTTTCCTCCAGCTTCTCCACCTCGTGCGAAAATGCTATCGCCGTCTTGGGATCCTTTTCCAGGGAAACGAAGGTCTCATGAGTTCTGATCGTTATTTCCAAAACTGCTGTGGAGTAAGTTCTCATTGTCTTCTTCAGGCTCTCCGGAAGCTTTCTGGCGTCAATGTACTTCAACTTTCTGGCGGCCGCCTTGGCATTGGCAGCTATCTCGTCGGCGGTCATCGTCAGCCGGATTATCTCGTCCCGGTTTATCGGATGAAAGATTCCTTTGGAAAGTTCCTCCAGGATGTTCCTCTTGATGACATCGGCATCGCGCTCGCTCTTGAAGGCCTCTTGAAACCCCTCATCCCTTTTCTTCACATCGAGATCACAAAAGGCTTGGACGGCCTTGTTCATGCCGGCAACTGTCTTGACAATCCTTTTGATGTGCTCATCGCAGATTTCCAGAATTTTTCTTTCCCTTGATTCAGCCATCCAAGTTAACGGACCTTTTGACGCCATCATATCCCCATCATTTTACTGATTAACCAAAACAACGACATACTAATTAAGATTACTGCTGGGATGGTTAAGATCCAAAACAGGATAATTTTACCTGTAACTCCCCGACTAACCCCCGCCAACCCCCTCGTCGCCAAACCAACCCCGATCAAAGATCCAACCGAAGCGTGCGTCGTAGATATCGGCAGGCCAAAACCAAAAAACAGCGAGGGCAAAACAGTGAAAAGAAAGACCACGATTGCGTTCGCATATTCGGCGGCGGCTCCATTCAGCGTGTCGAGCCTAGTTACCTTATAGGCGGTGACCTCCAGGACTTTGTATCCCCAGGTGAAAGCCCCCAGCGCTATTCCCGCCGAGCCGAGAAGTGAAAGCAGCAGCATTGTACCAAAAGTCGGATTCCCCGTGATCTTTTGGGTGGGTGTCACGAAAACTCCAGTGGCGTTAGCCATGTCGTTAGCACCGAAGGAAAAAGCGGAAAAACAAAGCCCAATTATCAGAAGGACATAAAGAAAGTTGGAAACTCCCAACCTGCCATATCTGGCCCGGAGAACGTACGCGAGAATGAAGGAAAAAACAAGCGCTACTGAAAGCGCCACTAAGACGCTAACAAATGGCCCTAGGCCAAGTGTTTGGTAGGAGATCATAAACACGGCGGAAAAAACCAGAGTAAAAACCAAAAGGAAAATTACTGCCAAATTTGCTCTCTCCGTCCTCTCCCGGCTAAAATAATTCTTCAAAAAGAGGTACAACCCGGCCGCCATAACTAAGGCCAAAACTGGGGAGATGATTAAACTCACGATAACCAAGTAGAGATTGCTCCACCTCATCGGGGCCGAGCTTATCAGTCCAAAACCAATGACCCCACCAATTATTGAGTGGGTTGTCGATATAGGCATGCCTTTGTAGGTGCACAAAGTTATCCAAATTCCGGCCGATAAACAGGCGGTGAAACTCCCCACAGTCAAAACCTCCAAACTCAAACTTTCCCTATCCACCAAACCGCGATCAACCGTCTTCATGACCATGGGGCCCAGGAGAATGCCACCGGCAGCGGCAAAAATGGCAAATAGGGTGATGGCTTTTCGCATGCTCAGTGCTCCGGCGCCAACAGCGCAATCAGTGGGGTTGGCGGCGTCGTTGGCACCCAGGCACCACGCGATATAAAAGGACAGCGCCAACCCAACGCCGTAGATCACCAGCTCCAACATCTGCACACTTCCAGCTCAAACGTTCCTTAAGAAATGAATATAAAAAGACATCGGCGATAATTGTCCTCCCCGACCTCAATCGACACCGCCTTTTTCCGATCTTCGGCGTCGTTCATTTTTCTCCAACAGGTTGTCAAAACCGCGAGCTGAAATCATCCTCTTTATTTCTTCCTCAGAAGTTTCGAGCCAAGGGGCCGGCGGCGGCGTTCTTCCAAAAAGCTTGGCGCTAAAAACCCCAATCACTTTTCCCAAAATAAGGGAGTAAACCAGCACAACGAGCATTAAGAAAACCGGCTCGAGGTTGAGAAATGTGGAGGTCACTATGGCCAAGACGACTATCAGAAATCCCAGCAAGAAAGCGGCGCCCAGGGTTGCCCCCCTGTGGCGCCGGTAGATGAGCAAAAGTTTACCTCCAAAACCGACAAACATGGCCTCTAAACCAAAGGCCAAAGAACCCAGCAGGAGCATGATGTAGATGGTATCGATGGTGCTCAAACTGCCCACAGACCAACTTAAACGCGCTGAGAATTTAAATGCCGAGCGGCAGCGCATGGAGGCCATCCTAAACCAGTTGAACGGGGTTTTCAAGCCCTGGCGCCTCCGAGAAAAAGATCCTTTTCTCTTGCTGGTCGGGACCGTCTTATCACAAAATACCAATGATCGCAACAGCTTTGCCGCCTTCAAGAGTTTAACATCCCGATTCACAACACCGGAACAGATAGCAAGCGCCAGCCTCCGGGAGATCGGGAAGCTGATAAAGATCGGCGGGCTTTACAGGGAAAAGGCCAAAAGACTGAGGGAAATTTCAAAGCTGGTTTGGAAAAAATACGGGGGAAACATGAATTTAATCCTCCAAAAACCAGCTGTGGAGGCAAGAAGGGAGCTGCTCTCCTTGCCCGGCGTGGGGCCAAAAACGGCCGATGTGGTGCTAGCCTTCGGGGCCGGCCATGACGTTTTTCCCGTGGATACTCACGTCTTCAGAGTGTCAAAAAGACTGGGTTTTGCCGAGCCAAAGGACGGTTATGAGGAAGTGAAAAGGAAACTTGAGAGAGTAACTCCACCTGGAAGAAGGATTGAAGGCCATGTTCTGCTGATCCAGCTAGGAAGAAACTATTGTCGCTCCAGAAACCCAAACCACAAGGAGTGCCCCATCAATCGATTCTGTCCAGTTGGAACTCGCTATGCAGGGCCCTCACTGCCTTTACGGCGTCGCGCTCATCAACCGTGAAGGAGATATTGAGCTCAGAAGAACCTTGGGCTATCGTTAGGATGTTTATCCCGTTACGCCCCATTGTGCCGAAGACCCTGGCGGCAACCCCTGGTGTGCCCTTCATCCCGGCACCGATGGCCGCGATAACGCTGACATTTCTTTCACAGTTAATGTTCCAGTCAATATGGCGTTTTTCAAACTCGGATCGTAGGGCATGAAGGGCGACATCCGCTTCCTTGCGGTCAACAACAAAGCTTATGTCCGCCTGGGAGGAACTCTGCGAAATCATCAGAACTTTAACTCCGGCACGACCAATAATGTCAAAAACTGTTGCGGCAACTCCTGGAACTCCTATCATCTCTGCCCCGCCAACTGTTATCAGGGAGACATTTCTGCTCATCGTGATAGACTTGACTATATCCTTGGCGCGGTTCGGTTTTCTAATGATCAAGGTGCCGCCCTGGTTGGGCTTGAAGGCGTTAAGAACCCTGACGGGTATATTAGTGTCCATCGCTGGCCTAATCATCCTGGGGTGGAGCACCTTGGCTCCAAAGTAGGCGAGTTCTGTGGCCTCTATGTAGGAGATGGCCTTGATCACCCTTGCTTTTGGCTCAACTTTGGGATCAGCGGTCATTATTCCATCAACGTCGGTCATTATCCAGATTTCGTCCACCCCTAAAGCCGCGCCAAGTATGGAAGCGGTGTAATCAGAGCCACCGCGGCCCAGCGTGGTTATGATCCCGTCTTTGGTGCCACCAATAAAGCCAGTTATGACTGGGATCTCTTTATCAGCCCATATTTTGTTAATCCGTTGTTTTGCCAGCTTGCGAATTCTGTCCATCAGCGGGCGCGCCTCAGTAAAGTGGTCATCCGTGACTATGCCGGCTTCAAAACCGGTCAAGAAGCGGGACGGGACACCCAGAGACTCAATGGCCCCGGCCAAGATAGGGGCGGAAAGTCTCTCGCCGAAGGATAAAATAAGATCTTGGGAACGCGGCGACAGTTCACCCAGGTAAGAAACGCCAGTGAGGGCCCGTTCCAAAAGGTCGAGCGTCTCCTTGACCACCCGGGTGGTCCTGCTCAAGACTTCTTTGTTTTTTATTGCGTCTTGACACGCCTGAAAGTGCCTTACCGAGATCTGCCGCATGAAGTCGGGGATCTGCCGTTCGGGGTTGGCTTGGGGTTCTATCAACCTGTTGGCAATATTCAGAAGTTGATCCGTCACCCCAGCCATCGCTGAGGTCACTACTGCAACCTGATCCCCCTTTTCATATCGGGAAACAACTAATTCGGCGTCATTTCGGATGCTCTCGCCGTCCTTGACTGGCACACCACCAAACTTGATAACGAGCTTCAAATGATCGCCCTTCCAAAATGATTACTCTGGTTCAACCACATAATAAGAATTGAGTGCCTGACATATGTTCTTCGCCAGGGCATGATAACACATGTCAACTCCCGCCTTACCTGTTGATATATTCATAACATAGTCGCTGCAGGTGCAGAAATTTTTCACCACCTCATATTCATCGTTTTTTCCCCGGACAAACCAGCGCTGCCCCCGCCGGATCACCCGCCGCCCCTTTATCGCTTCCAACGCACGCTTGCCCCGGCCCTGATAAACCTCAACTATTTCTCGCTCAATATCCGGATTGAGCACCGCTGCGCTCTGCAACTTTTTGAAAAGACGCTCCCTGGCCAGCTTAAAAGACTCGAAAATCATTTTCCTCCAAATGTCAAAATAGCTGATTGGAGAGTATATAACTGATGTTGAAGGAAACAAGAGAGATCCTGAAGGAGCACGAGGCCTGGCTGAGCAGAAGAATGGGACAGAACCAAGTCATTGACCCCTCTTTTCTCAAAAAAATGATCGATTATGCCAACGTAACCGAAAGGGACGTGGTCTTGGAAATCGGGGCGGGGGTCGGCAATTTAACGCTCATGCTCGCCGGCCGGGCCAGAACAGTCATCGCCGTGGAGAAAGATGAAAAACTGGTCGAAATCCTACGCAAACGCCTCAAAGGACGGACAAACGTCAGGCTGCTCCAGGGCGACTTCCTAGATATGGACCTGCCCGAATTCAACAAAATAGTTTCCAATCTACCCTATTCAATATCATCGGAAATAATGTTCAGGCTGCTGGAGTTCAATTTTGACCTAGCCGTGCTGATGTTCCAGAAGGAGTTTGCGGAAAGGCTGGTCGCGAAACCCGGGTCGGAAAATTATGGTCGCCTGACCGTCAACACATACTACCGGGCGGAGGTGGAATTGCTAGAGGAAGTCCCGCCCACGGCATTTTTCCCCCAGCCAAAGGTGAGCTCAGCAATCGTCAGGCTGAAGCCCCGCAAGCCTCCGTTCACGGTCAAAGAAGAAAAAGTTTTTTCAGATGTCGTCCGAGCTTTGTTTCAGCATCGAAGGCAACTGGTGAGAAATGCCCTCCTGCATTCATTTTCAGAAATCTTTCCGGGGAAAAAGATGAACAAGAGTGAAATAAGGTCCTTTCTCAATGAATCGCTGCCAAGAAAACTTTTGGAAACAAGGGTTGTGGACCTGACTCCTGAGAACTTTGGTGAAATAGCCAATCTGATTACTTCTCCATGAACTCCTCGGGCCGCGGCGGCTCTGGCTTCAGCCCCTTGCGCTTGCGGGTATCTCTGATGACCTGTTCCTGAAGCTCCTTCGGCAACACGTCAAACTTCTCAAACTCCGTGGCCCAGATGGCCCTCCCCTCCGTCTCGGAACGGAGCTCAGCAGCCAGACCAAAGGAATTAGCCACGGGCAGCGAAGCCTTTATTATTGTGATGTCTTCCTCAGCCTCCATGCTCAAGATCTTTCCGCGGCGGCCTTGAATGACCTTGGTAGCTCCACCCATGAACTCCTGCGGAACTCGCACCTCCAGCCTGAGCAGCGGTTCCAGCAGGGTTGGCTCCGCCAGAAGAATGGCGGCCTGGATCGGTCGCCTCACCGCAGGTATTATCTGCGCCGGACCTCTGTGCACCGAGTCCTCATGCAGGGTGGCATCCACGATCATGGCCTTTAAGCCGCGCATGGGCTCACGCATGATGGGGCCCTCCTCAACCACTTCTTTGAAGGCCTCGATGATGTAGTCCTCAACCTCGTTCATGTACTGGACCCCTTTAGTAGCGTCAACTAGGACATTGGGGCCGATGATGGTGACAATGTTACGGGCCTCATGAGTTTCCCAGCCCAGCTCCCGCAACAGGTTGGCGCGCTCCTTTCTCTCCTGTTTGTCGGTGATCTTGCCCTCTTCAATGGCCTTGATGACCTCCGGCTCCAGTGGCTCGACAACGATCTGGAATCGGTTGTGCTTGTTCGGTGACTTGCCTTCCACGGGGCCTGCTCGCTTGGTTGGCGTCTCACGGTAAACCACAATCGGCTCAGATGTCTTAACCTCAAGCCCGGCCTTTTTCAGCTTGTATTCAACTATCTCTAGGTGCACCTCACCCATCCCGGAGACGAGATACTCCCCGGTCTCCTCGTTTATCTTCACCTTGACGTTGGGATCCTCGCGGGATATTCTCTTCAGTTCATTGACGAGCTTGGGAAGATCCTGGAAGTTCTTGGGCTCGACGGCCACGGTGACAACGGGCTCGCTTATGTACCTCAGCTCCTCAAAACCCTTGCCCTCAACACCGGCCTCGATCAAGGTTTCGCCAACGAAGGCCTCCTTCATTCCAATTATCGCCCCGATATTTCCGGCCGGAACCTTATCCACCATCACCCGATCGGGCCCCATGTAAATGTTGACCTGCTGGATGCGGGCTTCCTGACCAGAGCTCACCAGCCTAACCGTCTTCCCCTTTTCCAAGGTTCCTGAGAAAACCCTGCCTGTGGAGATCACGCCGGCCTGTTCATCGACGATAATGTCAGTGATAACCATGCAGATTTTTCCGTGAGGATTGGCCGTCATCATGTCGCGTCCCAGCTCGCTGTTGATGTCCCCCTTCCAAATAACGGGGATCCGGCTGGCCTGCGCCTCCTTGGGGTTGGGGAGGTGCCGGATCACCATGTCCAAAACTACCTCATAAACCGGGCTCTTCTTTGCAAGCTCAGCTTGTTTTCCTTCCCGGTAGGCGTTGAAGATATCCTTGAAGCTGATGTTTTTCTTTCTCATTTGAGGAATGGATAGGGCCCATTTTTCTTTAGCCGAGCCAAAAGCGACAGATCCCGCCTCAACGCTGACCAACCACTTGTCAGCGACGCTGGGGTGGGCATATCGTTTCACCAGCTCATTGAACTTTGTTATCAGCTTGACAAAGCGGGCCTGCATCGCTTCAGGGGTGAGCTTAAGCTCGTCGATTAGGCGATCGACTTTATTGATGTAAAGAACGGGACGCACCCGTTCACTCAGCGCCTGCCTCAGCACCGTTTCCGTCTGAGGCATGACGCCCTCCACCGCGTCCATCACCACAATCACGCCGTCAATGGCCCGCAGCGCCCGGGTCACGTCACCGCTGAAGTCAACGTGTCCGGGTGTGTCCAGAAGGTTAATCAAGTACTCCTGGCCGTCGAGGGTGTGGGAGAGGCTAACAGCAGAAGTCTGAACTGTGATGCCTCGCTGCTGCTCAATGTCAAGGAAATCCGTGAAAAGCTGTTCGCCAGCCAGTTCAAAGCTTATTATTCCTGATGCGGCGACCAATGAATCCGTGAGCGTGGTCTTGCCGTGATCGACATGGGCGACTATACCGATGTTCCTGATGTGTTCCGGCTCCCACATCAGCTTCTGGACATCGGCCAAGTGCTTGTATCTTCTCATTCAAATCACTCCACGAAATATGAATTCCATCATTTAAATAATATCAACGTACTGGAAGATAAGTTGATTCAATCTCATCCTTTTTCTCCTCGGGAGGGGCGGGAAACTCCGCCGGTAACTCCTTGACGCTCTGACCAATGCCGATGGTATTCCCGATGCCGGCTACGATCACCGTGTCGCCCGGCTTGGTGCGTTGTCTTATGGCGTTCTTAACCCGTTCAACGGCCTCATCCACACCTTTCACCAATTTTTTATTGAGGGGCTTCAGCGACTCGGTGTAGGATTCCTTGATCACGATGGCGTCAACTGGTATCTTTCGCTTCACCGCTATTTCCTCTATCTTGTACTTTTCAGTCGGCGGGCCACCAATGGCGGCACCCACACCTTCAACGACATCGCCGCTGGCCTCACCCTCAAGCTTTCCAGCGGCATCGATCATGATGATGCGTGCCACCTTTCTTTTCTTAGCCAGCCTGGCTATCAGTTCACCCGGTTTACCGACCCTGCCGCCGGGTCCTTTGGCCTTCACTATAATGAGCTTCCGCCCCTCAAATTCGGTTTCAGTGTAAACGGTGTCCTCCACCGGTTCGAGGAATTTGGCCTCTTTAACCAGCTTCACCACCGTCAAGGGACCAACGCCGTCACCTATCGGCTTGCCCTCGACGAACGCCTTGGTGGCGTCCACGAAGGCCTTGGCGTAGGTCCTCAGGAAAGGAATGTTCATCTGAACCAGCATGACAATCTGGATGTTTTTCGTCTTCTCGGCCAAAACTAAAAAGTGCCGAACCAGCCGATAGAGGGTATAGTTGGCCATGGCCCCCTCCATCGCCATCTCCAAGTTGGCGGCGGTTTCGGGATCGGCATTGGGGGCCAGCCTGGCGATCGCGTCTTTGAAGCGTTTGTCTCGGACGTCCAGTATATGCTCGAGCCTTTTTAAAACTCCCACCGGATCCTCGCTGACGGGCTCGATGGCAAAGAAGTCCAAAAAATCATTGAACTCCTTCTCCACGTCCTGCTTGGGCTTACCATGCTTTATTATCGCCTTCAATGCTATCCTTCTGCTTTCCTTGGCCATGTTGTCCAGCTCGACGACTGCCTTTTTCATCTGAGTCAGCCCGGCGCGCGCCTGCAGCCACATCATCTGTGGACTCAAGAGAGTTACCACTGCAAAGAAGATGATGCTCGCCACTATCCACCAGATGATGTCAATCTCGGGCATAACATCCCCAAATTAATCTCCCTGTTTTTTGATAAAGGTTGTTGCTAACCTTTAAAACTTTGCTGTGAGAGGATTCAAGGGAGCGGGGGTAGCCAAGCCAGGTTGAAGGCGCTGGCTTCAGGAGCCAGTCCCGTAGGGGTTCGGGGGTTCAAATCCCCTCCCCCGCACCAACAAATTCAATGCTCGTTCCCAGCTGCAGAAAACTCCAATCAGCGGTGAAGTATAATTGCAGTGTTCGATGCCGAAAAAGACCTCAGAAAGGATAATTTGAAATCATTGGGCTTCGCTTTCCTCGGGAATGAAAATGTCGTCAACCCTCGCCTTGAAAAATCGCGCAATCTTGAAGGCGAGTTCAAGAGAGGGACAGTACTTTCCTTTTTCAATGGCTATTATCGTCTGCCTCGTCACCCCCAACCTGGTCGCCAGCTCTTCCTGGGTTAAATCGTGCATCGCCCGGTAAATCCTGAGCTTATTTTTCATAAAGGCTACTCCCCAAATTTCCAAGAATAATATCTGTAGAAAATCAGGTACACCGCAAGCAAAAATATCGCCAGGTAAGTTAACGCCATTCCAAAATCGGTCAATGCCGGATATCCGCCTCTACCCAGAACGATCATAATCAGACCAACTATTGCGGTCACTGTGCCCACGACCTGGATGGTTCTCCGAGAGGCTTTCTCGCTTATTTTGAAGGCCCGCTCATCCACCAAAACCTGCTCGACCCTGCCTTTGATTGAGTACAAAATCAGCAGCCCTATGACCACGGAGGATATTGCCAAGGCAAACTCACCAGTAACGGCAGAGAGTCCAACGAGAAGGGCTACGGCGATCATTATTGCCCGCCGGTACAACTCATATCTTTTAACATTCAATTTCTTCACCATGTTAATTTTAGTTTACATTATGTTATTTAAACTTTACTATTTGTAAAAATAATTTTACGAAAAAAAAGAGCGATTTAAAAACGAACGAAAAATCAGGCATTTTCCATTTTCCGAAATGCTTAGACGAATTATCGGGGGCAACAAAATTGAAAAGTTATTTTACCCCAGCAATGGATTAAACTTTCGGGGTGATGGTGTGGATGTCAAGCTCTTGGTAGACGGCGAGGAGATCGATCTGAACGAGTTCGTTGTAAAAATACTGAGCGGGGCCATCGTCGGGGCTGTGACCTCGCTGCGGGGGATAAAGAAGGACTGGAAGGAAATAGAAATTAGAGTGAAGAAGTAATCTCTGCTCAGGTGAGGTTCAAAACAGCCACATAGCCCTCTTCAGACGGTTTGATGGTGAAGCCCATCTTCTGGGCCAGGCGAAGCATCTTCTTGTTTTCGCGCATGATGATGCCGTAAATGCTCTCGAGACCTTTTTCCTGAGCAATTTCAATGAGCATGTCCATCAGCTTGGTGCCCAGACCCTTGCCCTGATACTTGTCGGCCAGAACAATCGCGAACTCGCCACGCTTTTTACCCGGCTCGGTGATCAACCTCGCCACACCGATCTCCTTCTTTTTGTCCCCTTCCCGAAGCTCGGCGATTATCGCCATTTCCCGGTCATAATCTATGTTGCAGAAACGCACCAAGTCTTCATGGGACAGGTCCTTGATTACCCTGAAAAATCTGAACCTGCTGGTTTCCTCAGAAAGCCCCTTAATGAACTCATACTCTATCTGTTCATCCTCCGGTCGGATTGGCCTGAGGATCACCTCGGTTCCGTCCTTCAACCTCCACGGAACCACGTATTTGGTGGGATAAGGCAAAATGGAGAGGTGCCCGTAAGGATCGGTAAGACGCAACGCCTCAACATCAATGGTTGCCCTGGCATCGAGAGCGGTGATCTCGCCCTTTGAAGCCGCAAGCGGGTTTATATCGATCTCGGCGAACTCGGGGAAGTCAACTATCAGGTTGGAAAACCGAACCACGATTTCCTCCAAAGCTTTCATATCCACCGGCGGCTTGTTTCTCAAGCCCCGGGAAATGGCGCGGTAAATCTTCGTTTCCTCCATCAGTCTCCGGGCCAGCGTCTGATTCAACGGCGGCAGGGCTATGGAGAAGTCCCTGTAGAATTCAACACCAATTCCCCCCTGACCAAAGAGAATAACCGCGCCAAAGTCCTTGTCCTTTCTGGCGCCGAGGATCAGCTCATAATCAAACTTTTTCATCTTCTGAACGTAGACGCCATCCACTTTTGCCTGAGGCAAGGCTTTTTTAATTGACTCCATCATGGCCTTATACTCCTTCCTCAAGCTCTCCTCAGAATTGATGCCCACGACAACTCCGCCGACATCGCTCTTGTGCACGATATCGGGAGAAGCCACCTTGAGCACAACCGGGTAGCCCAAGCGTGACGCAGCGGCGGCGGCCTCATCTTCATTCTTTGCCAGATGAGCCTCAGGCCTAGGAATCCGGTAGGCATCAAAGAACTTGTCTATTTCCGCCTGGGTCAGGTTGGTCCTTCCCTCCGCAACCGCCTTTCTAATGATGAGCTTCAGGTGGCTCTTCGGCGGGGAAAGATCCACGGAAAGTTCCTCGGGCGTCTCATAAAGAAGTTCAAGGTTCCGCTTGTACCTGTACATGTACATGTAGGTTTTGATGGCCTTTTCCGGTGTGGGGTAGGTGGGCACATCATTTTGATAAAATATCCTCCTGGCCTCCTCAACTTCATTTTCACCCATCCAGACCGTCAGAATGGGCTTGATCTTTTTTCTCGCAATTTCGACAACCCTTTGCGCCAGTTCAGTGGACTTGGCAGCACCCTGAGGCGTGTAGAGAACTACTACCCCATCAATTTTAGGGTCAGAAAGGCAGACTTCTAAGGTTTTACAATACCTTTCCACGTCGGCGTCCCCGAGGATATCAACAGGATTGCCTCTGCTCCACTGTGGGGGCAAAAACTTGTTTAGAGCGGCCGCTGTCTCGCTGGAGAGATCTGCCAGCTCCCCGAGGTTGTCTATGATGGCATCGGCCGCGATCACCCCGGGACCGCCAGCGTTGGTTATCACGGCAATGTTTGGTCCGGCCGGCAAATACCTTGAATCAAGAACGCTAGCGCAGTTGAAAAGATCCTCAATTTCATCGACCCTCACCACGCCCGCCCTTCTGAAAGCCGCCCGGTAGACCTCAAAATTCCCGGCCAAGGCGCCGGTGTGTGATTTAACCGCCTTGGCGCTCTCAACATACTTTCCGGGCTTTAAAATTATGATCGGCTTGGTCCGAGCAAAACCTCTGGCGGCGCTCATGAATTTTCTGGCCGAGCCAACGCCTTCCATATAAATTATTATGCTCCGGGTGCGCGGGTCCTCACCAAGATAATCTATCAGGTCCCCAAAGTCGATATCCAACATAGATCCCAAGGAGGCAAACATGCTGAAGCCGATGTGAGTACTGACCGCCCAGTCCAGTATCGCAGCACCCAAGGCCCCACTTTGCGAAATAAAGGCTATCTCCCCAGGCTCAGGCTGGCTTCTTAAAAAAGTAGCATTCATGGACTCATGGGGCCTGATGAACCCAAGACAATTGGGGCCGAGAACTCTGAAGCCATATTTTTCCTGCAACCTCTTGATCTCTTGCTCCAGCTTCGCTCCCTCCTCCCCAGCCTCCCTAAACCCCGAAGAAATGATCACGATGCCATCCACACCGCTTCGCCCGCACTCCTCAACCACAGAGGGGACGCTTTTGGCCGGTATGGCTATCACGGCCAAATCAACGTGCTCCGGGACCTGGGTGATGCTGGGGAAACACTTTAAGCCCATCACTGTCTGGTAGTTGGGATTAATGGGGTAAATCTTCCTTTTTTCCTTGCCAATAAGTAGATTCCTCATGATCTGGTTGCCTACCGATCCCTCCTTCTCGCTCGCCCCTATCAGCGCCACGACCTTGGGATTAAGCATGTTTTCCAGTTTGCCCATTAACCCACCATTTTCACCATTCACTGGCGACCAATTTATATATGGGTATGTCTCAAAATCCTAGCTTCCGTCTTAGCCAGTCACGGGGCAAGCTTTTAAAGAAACGATGGCCTGAAGATTAGGCTACGGTGTAAGACTTTGCTTCCTTTGACTTCAGCGCGGCGTGAGCGGCCGCCAGTCTTGCCACCGGTATTCGGAAGGGGGAACAGGAGACATAGTTCAAACCCAGCTCATGACAGAACTCGATTGAGGACGGATCTCCGCCGTGCTCGCCGCAAATGCCTATCTCCAGATCAGGCCTTTTGCCCCTGCCCAGCTCCACCGCTATTTTCATGAGCTTGCCCACCCCTTTCCGGTCCAGCCGCTGGAAGGGATCTGCCTCAAGTATTCCTTTCTCAATGTACTGGAAGAGAAATCTGCCCTCGGCGTCATCCCGGGAGTAAGCGTAGACCATCTGGGTAAGATCATTCGTCCCAAAGGAGAAGAACTCCGCATATTCCGCAATCTCGTCTGCAGTAAGCGCCGCACGGGGGACCTCGATCATGGTGCCGAACTTGTATTTCAGATCCACACCATGCTTCTGCATCACCTCATGCGCGACCTTCTCCAGCTGCTCCCTGACCAGCTTCAACTCGTTGACATGGCCCACTAGTGGTATCATTATTTCCGGCTTGGGATTCTTGCCCTCGCGCTTGAGCTCGCAGGCTGCCTCAAAAATAGCCCTGACCTGCATTTCATTGATCTCCGGATAGATGATGCCCAGCCTGCAGCCGCGAAGGCCCATCATGGGGTTGGCCTCGCGCATTCCTTCGACCCTCTTGAGCAGCTCCTCTTTCTCCCTGAGCTTCTCAGGATCAGAACCCCTGAGCCTGAGCTCGATTACCTCCTCCAGCAGTTTTTCGTATCTTGGCAGAAATTCATGCAACGGTGGGTCCAGCAGCCTGATGATCACAGGCAGACCATCCATCACTTCCAAGATCTCCTTAAAGTCATTCTTTTGTATCTGGAGAAGCTTTTCTAAGGGTTTTTGCCTCTCCTCCTTGGTCTCCGCCAGGATCATCTCGTGAACAAGCGGCAGCCTGTCCTCTTCAAAAAACATGTGCTCGGTGCGGCATAACCCAATCCCTTGGGCCCCAAGCTCCCTAGCTTTTCTCGCGTCTCGCGGGTAATCGGCATTGGCCCAGTTTTGTAGCTTTTTCACCTCATCAGCGAAGGAAAGAATAGCCAGGAGCTCCGGCGACATCTTGGGCTCAATCAGGGGGGCTGCCCCTAAAATGACCTCCCCGGTGGTTCCGTTTATCGTTATCAAATCCCCCTCTTTAACCACCGTTCCGTCCACTTCAAAGAGCCTGGCATCGACGTCAATCTTTATGCTCTCACAACCCACCACCGCCGGCTTGCCCAGTCCCCGCGTCACCACGGCTGCATGGCTGGTGACCCCACCTCTGGAGGTCAAGACACCCTGAGAAGCGATGATGCCACCAACGTCGTCGGGGCTGGTCTCTGGTCTCACGAGAATAACTTTTTCCCCAGCCTTGCCCATCTCCTTGGCCCGCTCGGAATCGAAAACCGCCTTACCTACCGCCGCCCCGGGGCTGGCGTTCAACCCCTTGGCTATGACGGTAACTTTGGCCTGGGGATCAACCTGCTTGTGCAGAAGTTGCTCGATGTGGCTCGGCTCAATGCGCAACAGGGCCTCCTCCTTTGTAATCAGGCCCTCCATCACCATGTCAACCGCTATCTTGACCGCCGCCTGCGCCGTGCGCTTGCCGGCTCTCGTCTGCAGCATGTAAAGCTTTCCCCGCTCAACGGTGAACTCAATATCCTGCATGTCCCGGTAGTGGCGCTCCAGCTTCTCCGCTATTTCCACCAGTTTATTGTAGATCTCAGGATACCTCCGTTTCAGGTCATCTATTTTGAGGGGGGTCCGTATACCGGCAACCACATCTTCTCCCTGAGCATTAAACAAAAACTCACCAAACAGCTTGCGCTCGCCTGTTGATGGATCCCTGGTGAAAGCCACTCCTGTTCCCGAATCCTCGCCGATATTCCCGAAAACCATCGTTACCACGTTGACGGCGGTGCCGAGATAATCTGGAATCTTGTAAAATCTCCTGTATTCGATGGCTCGCTTGTTCTGCCAGGAAGCAAACACGGCTCCTATGGCCAACTCGAGCTGTTTAACTGGATCGCTGGGAAAATCTTGATGGGTCTCCTCCTTCACCAGCTGCTTGAACTTTTTAACAATCTCCTTGAGATCGGCGGCGGTGAGATCAGTATCAAACTTGGCGCCGACCTTTTTCTTCTGCTCCTCAAAGATCTCCTCAAATTTCTTGCCATCAACGCCCAAGACTATCTTGCCAAACATCTGAATGAAACGACGATACGCATCATAGGCAAACCTCTCATTGTTTGTGAGCTTCGCCAGCCCCTCGACGGTTTCATCATTTAACCCGAGGTTGAGAATCGTGTCCATCATACCCGGCATTGAATACATCGACCCGGAACGTATGGAAACCAGCAGCGGGTTTTTGGGATCACCGAAACCCTTGCCAGTGATCCTCTCCAGCTTTTTCATCGCCTCCATTACCTCATTCATCAGGCCGGCAGGAAGCTTTCCGCCGGCGTCATAGTACTGCTTGCAGACCTCAGTTGTAATTACAAAACCCGGAGGCACGGGCAGTCCCAGCTGGGCCATGGTACACAGGCCGGCACCCTTGCCCCCCAGAAGCCTTTTGTTGGTGCCGTCTCCCTCGTCAAAAAAGTACAACCGCTTTGCCATAGCATCCCTCAACAGGTTAAGCGTGCTACCAAACTTAAAAGTCTTTGCATCGATAGAGTTAAACACCGATGAAAAAAGGATGGTTTGTGAGAAAAAATGAAATTTGAAGAAGTGACGCCGGTCAGACCGGGCTTTGGCGGTTTTGATTTTCCCTACGAAAAATCTCAAGTGGTCTTTCTGGGTGCACCTCTGGACATCACCTCAAGCTACCGTCCCGGCTATCGCTTTGCTCCGGCTAAAATAAGGGAAGCGTCGGCCAATATTGAAACCTATGTGATGTCGGCGGGTGTTGATGTCTTTGAGAAGCTTAACATTTCCGACCTCGGCGACATTGCCATCACGCCCACTGACCTGAAGCTGACTGGGGAAAAAATCACCCGGGTGGTTAAAAAAATTCTTCATGACGGGAAAATACCGGCGGTAATGGGGGGTGAACACACCATCTCCTATTTTGTCTTGAAGGCTTTTGACGATGTGACCGTCATTCACCTTGACGCCCATAGAGATCTCCGCGATGAATACCTGGGCGACAGGCTGTGCCATGCGACGGTCATGCGCAGAGTGCTCGACCAACTGCCCGCTGATCGGCTAATTCAACTGGGAGTGAGATCATGCTCCAAAGATGAAGCAGAATTTGCCGAAAACGCCGGAATCTTGGCTTATACATCAGAACACCTGATCAAGGAGCCTGAAAAAATCATTGCCAATGTGAAAAAAATTGTGAAAAACTCAGAGGTCTACCTCTCCATAGACCTTGACGTTCTCGATCCCGCCTTTGCCCCCGGTGTTTCAACACCTGAACCCGGCGGAATATCCACAGTTGAACTTCTGCGACTTTTGCGGGAGCTGGGGAAGTTAAACATATCGGGCTTTGATGTCGTGGAACTGGTCCCACCACACGACGACGGAACGACCTCCTTCGTCGCGGCAAGGATAATCTACGAACTGCTGGCCGCGCTCGGCTCTAAAAAACGATAATTCACTGGAGATATTCCTGGCCCTTTTCCACGATGATCTTCGCCTTGAAAGGAATTTTCAGATTGGCCCTGTGGAGAGCCTCCTTAGCCACCCTGGCAAACTCCTTTTTGCACCTCACCGTCATCAGTTTTTGACCAACGCTGACACGGGCAGCCGTCCCTATCGGCTTACCAAAGGCCTTTCTCATCCCATCGGAAACCCGGTCTGCGCCCGCCCCCATGACGATGGGATTCTCACGAAGAATTTGATGAGGGTAAACCCTGAGCTTTAAGTGGTAATTTTCCTTACCCACCTTTTGCTCCAAGAGCCGATTGGCAGCAACCCTTGCCGCCTCGAGGCTGTTGTGCCTTATCTGACCAGCCTCCGTCAGAACCAACGACATCTCCACATCAAATTCCCCTTTAGGATTACCCATGTCAAAGAAAGTCACTCGTGAAGCGGGCACTCCCTTGACAAACTCACGCCTGGTGTAAGCTGGACCGCTAAATCTTCTATAGCTCCTGGCCGGTCTCAATGGCATTTTTAGCACCTCTTCAACTCATAATCTTCTCCCTATTTAATAGACTTGCCGCCCTCAAACGTTGTGGTACTGGGTATATAATCTTTTTAGTTGGGAAAGCGAGGCCCAGCCTGCCTTCACTGGGCGTGGAGCTCAACGATATCTTTATCACCCAGCACGTAATCCCGCGTCACCTGCTGTCCGGGAAACTTGGTCGACCCCCACACCCGGGCAAACTTCAAATTTTTGGCAAGATCCTTGTGAACGAAACGGGCGACATCCATCACCGTGGAACCACTGGGTAAGACCAGAGGGCGCTCCGCCGGTGGTTCATCCGGCTTCTTAGTGTAGACGCGAATCAGGTTCAGCTGCTGGTAAATCCTCTTCTTCAGACTTTCCCGCTCTTCGCCGGTGTGCAGCACCTCAAAGAGATCACCGAACTCGCGCTTGAGCTCCTCCCATTTTTCCACGGCCCCCGGAACATCGAACTTTGTCAAAATAATGAAACCTCGCGGGTAAACCGTTGATTCTGAAAGAACTTCTTCAAACTCCTCCGAGGTGACTGGCTCCTCGATCACGATGAAGGCGTTGTGGATGCGATGATCCTGCAGGATCCTCTTAACCTCCATTTCACCGCCTTCCACCATTTTTGCCCCTTTCATTTCAATCCCGCCGCTGGAGCGCTTCTCAATGCTGATCCGCGGCGGTCTACGATTCAGCTTAACTCCGACGGCATCTAGCTCCCCAAGGAGTATCTCAACCTGTTTAACCGGATCACCTGAAGCGTCAACCACGAGAGCAATAGCATCGGCATTGCGGGCAACACTCAGAGGCTGAGCACCGAGGCCCCGTCCAACGCTTGATCCCTCAACTATCGCTGGCACCTCAACCAGCTGTATCTGGACATCTTCAACCTGCATCATCCCGGGAACCGGCCTCTTTGTTGTGAAGGGATAATCGGCAACCTCGACGCGGGCGCTGGTGAGATCCTGGAGGAGCTTTGACTTCCCCGAGTTTGGCAGGCCTACCAAGGCCACTTGCGCTGCCCCCTCCTTTTTCACCGAGAAACCAAGCCCGCCTCCCCGGCCAACCTTTTTCTCGCGCTTTTCCTCCAGCTCCAAGCGCAATTTGGAAAGGCGGCGCTTAAGCGTCTTCAACAGCTTCTCGGAACCCTTATGTTTCGGTGCTACGCGGATCATCTCCTCCGTGGCCTTGATTCTCTCCTCTAGGGTCTTGGCCTGAAGATAACGTTCCTCCGCCTTTTTGTACTCGGGTGTCACGTTGGCTGGCAAAGCAATCAATAAAAAGCTAAATTCCTGAGAACAAAAAATTTGCTGGGCAGGTCATCGAAAACAAGTCCAGTACAGGGCTGTAATTCCCAACTGGGAGATATCTCCATTTTTCAAAAAACCCTTATATGAAAACGGGCGGCAAGATAATCTTGGCGGGGACGGAAGCCCGCGGAAGAGGTTGAACCGGAGCCTACGGGCAACGGGGAACCGTGGAAAAACCCGGGCCAAAAACCGGGGAAGGACGCGGATAAGTCCCGTGGAGGAACGGGACGAAACAGCGACCGCGGGAAATAAGACCCTGACAGGAAAAAATGACGAGCGAGCGAAGTGGTCGAGATTCGCCGGCTCGTTAGAAAAGTAGTGGAAGGGTCTAAGTCCCCGCCACCTTTTTTATGGTTTAGCGAGCAGTTTGACGTACTTCAGAGCCCGCCGGATACCGAGCGATTTCAGGATTTCCGGTGCTTTTACCAAAAAAACGCTGAACAGTTTCTCATGGTGATCGAAATCAAAATTTTCTAAGACCAATTTTCTAATGTCCTCTCTTTCCAGCAGCTGGGACAAAAAATCGAGGTCTTCGTCCGACATTTGATCAAAGAATTTTTTTAAGCGACTGCCAACTGTGAACTCCGCGCCGAACCTGTCCATAACCGCCCGCTGATAATCCTCAAGCTTTTCCAACTTACCACTTTCAACCGCCCCAACCACGGCTTCGGCCGCCATTTTGGCGCAGGATAATCCGATGTAGAGGCCTCCGCCTGTAAGGGGCTTTATCTGTCCGGCGGCATCCCCAACCAACAAAACCGCACCATCTTGAATTCTGCGCGACAGACACTCGGGAATCAAACCGACACATTGGCTGAAAACTCCACCCTCAATCCTGCGGGAAACCACAGGATGCTGAAAAAGAAAGTACTCCAAAAGCTGTTTTGGATTGCCCGTCGCAGTTCCCAAACCCACGCGGCAAACCTCTCCGGCTTTGACCATCCAGCCAAAGAAACCGGGGGCGAAGGACCTGCCGAGATAGACCTCAGCGATGTCGTCTGCCACATCTGCCTTCGTCTCGACTTGGGCACATTTAATGTACTTGCTCCTGATCAACAAATTGGCCCTGCGGGCAACCAAGGAAAGCGGCCCATCGGCTCCTATCACTACGCGGGCCCTCAGCTCATTTTTTTCGCCGCCTCTTATTTTCACCGAAGGTTCGCTGCCCAAGCTGAGCCCCACACATCTTGTTTTGAGCAAAAGGGTTGCCCCAGCCTCAGTAGCTGCGTTGGCGAGGGAACGATCAAAACTTGCGCGATCGATAACTAAAGCCTCGACCTTCCGCCTGGTCAACCTGATCGGGTTGTTTGAGGGAGGATATATCGCTGCCCCCCGCAACTTACCCAGGGCCCACTTCCCCGGCTTTATTCCAAGCTCCCTGAGGCCCTCCAAGCCCACAATGCCGGTACAGCAGACGGGTCTGCCCACTTCGGCGTGCTCTTCGACTATTGCCACCTTGAGCCCATGTTCCGCCAAAATTTTTCCGACAAAACACCCTGCAGGCCCGGCGCCAACGATTACAACGTCAACCCTCATTCAGTTACCTCATGATTTTTTAGGTTACAATTAGATAACGCTAACGAGTGATCAGATGCTTGAAATAGTGGGTTATGTCATCCTGGGGTTGATCCTGGTAATGGTGCCTGGCTTTCTGCTGTCAATCGTCCTGTATCCGCGGAGAGAAAATCTTGACTCCTGGTCCCGGGCAGCGGCCAGCCTGGGGCTTGGGGCCATGCTGGCGGCTTTGGTGGGCTACGTGGTATCGATACCCGGTCTGAGCTCCCTTTCGCTGGAGTCGTTCACAATAGCAACCTCGCTATTGTGTATTGTTCTCATAATTATGGCCTACCTGCGCGGGGGTTTTGCTGTCCTCCGCGGGTACAAAGGCAGGCTTTTAAGAGGCCAACAAAAGGGGGAAACGGCAGAAGAACCGCAGGCCAGGCCACCTGAGGAAGCTAAATCCCTTTGAGGGGTGCCGCATTGTTCAAATACAAACAGGTGATCGTGGTAAGGGCCGACCTGAAAATGAGCCCGGGAAAAATTGCGGCCCAAGTAGCCCACGGCTCAGTTGGTGCAGCTGAAATGGCCAGAAAAAAACACCGGAGATGGTTTTCCCTGTGGTTTTCTGAGGGTCAAAAAAAAGTTGTGGTGAAAGTGAACAGCGAAAGGGAACTTCTCGATCTCAAAAAAAAGGCCGACAGCCTAGGCCTTCCCAACATGTTGATCCAAGACGCGGGTCTGACCGAACTCCCCCCGGGAACAGTAACGGCTCTGGGAATTGGACCGGCGCCGAATGAAATTTTGGACCAGGTCACCGGAGGGCTTCCCTTACTTTAGGTGTTGAAGATGAAGCTCAAAGAAGTGGGGGAAAAGGCCATCGTCGAGAACGCCAGAAAGATCTTCAGGAAAGGAAAGGGGATCAGGATCGGCATAGGCGACGACGCAGCAGCCATTGATCTTCCCGGCAAAAAGTGCCTGGTGGTGACGACCGATATGCTCGTCGCCAGCATTCATTTTCCACCGGGGACAAAACCGGAGCAAATCGGAAAAAAGGCCGTTGTTGTCAATCTCAGTGACTTGGCGGCCATGGGTGCCGAACCGCTTGGCCTCGTCTTTTCGGTTGCGCTTCCGAGGGAACTTGAAGTCGGTTTCACCAACAGGATCATGAGGGGAATGGAATCTGCGGCAAGGGAATACGGGACTTATATCGTCGGGGGAGATCTCGACGAAGCTGCAGAGATCACGATTGCAGGAACGGCTTTTGGACTGGCCGATCGAAACAGGCTCCTCAGACGCTCGGGGGCGCAAAAGGGTGACATCGTGGCAGTTACTGGAGAACTCGGGGCAGCTCCTGCGGGGCTGAAGATCCTCATGGAAAAAATCCCGAGGAAAGGCTATGAAAAACTGGTAAAGGCGCAGCTGGAGCCAAAGGCCCAGGTGGAAGCCGGGATAGTCCTCGCCCGAAGCGGCCGGGTCAAGGCAGCCATTGATGTCTCCGATGGAATGGCGGCCAACCTTTGGCATTTGTCCCGGGAAAGCAGGGTCAAAATCATCATCGACCATGAAAAAATACCGGTTCATGGGCTGGTGAAAAAATTCTGCCAACAATATGGTTACGACATGGATGAGTTCACCCTCTTCAGCGGGGAGGATTTCGAATTAATTTTCACCACCCGACCAGAGTTCTGGGATGATGTCAATCTTGCCCTCAAAAGAGTGGGCAAAAAAGCTACCCCAATAGGTAAAGTTGTCGAGGGGAGCGGGGTATTCATCAAAAAAGGTGAGGAGATAGTCAAGCTGGAAGACCGGGGCTACGAACACTTCAAACAAGACTGAAGATCTCTATTTGGGCTTTAATCGCTGATACATTCTCCACGACAGAATTGGTTCGCGGGAAGCCCTGGTCTCATCAAGTCTGCCAATCGCCGTTGCTGTGGGGGCTGCCTTCACCCGTCCGGGATCGGTCCTCGCCTCCTGGGCCACGGCCTTCATCGCTGCGATAAACCTGTCCAGCTCCTCCTTTGACTCGGTCTCGGTGGGCTCGATCATGAGCGCCTCAGGGACTATTGGTGGGAAGTAATAGGTTGGGGGGTGAAGGCCAAAGTCGAGCAGACGCTTGACCACATCCCTGGCAGTTACTCCTGTTTCCCTCTTAAGCGGCTCGGCGCTGAGGACCACCTCATGTTTGCAGGGGCCATCGTAATTTACCTTGAAGCTTTTTCCATCGGCAAGCTTGTGCATCAGGTAATTGGCGTTGATGACTGCTGCCTCGGCTGCCTCCTTCAGACCATCGGCACCCATGGACAAAATATAAGCGTAAGCTTTTACCAGAACACCGAAGTTTCCAAAGAAGGACTTTATTTTGCCGATTGAGTGAGGACGGTTGTAGTTAAGCCAAAAACGCCCTTGTTCCTCATCGTACTCAATAACGGGGACTGGCAGGAACTCCTCAAGCTTTTCCGCGACTCCAACGGGTCCGGAGCCTGGGCCTCCTCCACCGTGTGGTGTGGAAAAAGTTTTGTGCAGGTTTAGATGGACTATATCAAACCCCATGTCGCCGGGGCGCGCTTTTCCAATTATCCCGTTCAGGTTGGCGCCGTCGTAATAAAGCAGTCCCCCGGCATCGTGCACCATTTTTGATATTTCTAAAATCTCGTCCTCAAAGAGGCCCAATGTGTTGGGATTTGTCATCATGAGCGCTGCTGTTTTTTCTGAGAGCGCTGCTCTCAGTGCCTCAAGATCAACCCTGCCGCGATTGTTCGAAGGCACCACAACCACATTGAACCCGGCCATCCCGGCGCTGGCAAAGTTGGTGCCGTGAGCGGAATCAGGGATAATGACCTCCTTTCTCGTCTCACCCCTTGCCCTGAAGTAGGCCCGGACCAACAACATCCCGAGAAACTCACCATGAGCACCTGCTGATGGCTGCAAACACATTTTGGACATTCCAGTAATCTCACAGAGAAGACGTTCGAGCCGGTACATGATCTCAAGTGCTCCCTGAACTGTTCCCTCGTCCTGATCTGGATGGATGTTCGCCACCTCATCGAGATCAGCCAGCTCCTCATTGACCTTGGGGTTATACTTCATCGTGCATGAACCCAAAGGATAAAATCCTGTGTCCACGCAGAAGTTCATCTGCGAGAGCCGGGTGTAGTGTCTCACTACCTCGGGCTGGGAAAGCTCAGGAATATTGAGTGATTTGCGCAGCATTTTTTCCGGGATATTGATCTCTGCCCCAACGCCTCTCGGCAACAGGATACCCCTGCTGCCGCCTTTGTTTCCCATCTCGAAGATCAGGGGCTCTAAACAAGATTCACAGATCCAACGAGCTTGGTGGTAATTCATCATCTAACCCTCCATCACCTTTCTCACCGCTTCCACGAAACCGTCCAAATTTTCTTTTGTGTGCAGCTCCGTAGTGCACAGCAAGGCGGCCTCGCCCAGCTCCGGGAACTCCCTGCGGAGAGGTTTTCCACCATGGAAACCCCGCTTGAGGAGTTCGGCATTCAACCAAGATATGCTGCCCCTCGTGCATTGCATGGTGAACTCGTTAAAATGGGGTGATTTGAAGAGGGGAACCTTGATTCCTTCAATTTGACTTAATTGCTTCATCAGATAGCTGGCGTTGGCCGCACAGACCTCAGCTAGCTCACGCAGCCCTCGCGGCCCAAGGGTTGCCAAATAAACTGCAGCCGCAACAGCACAGAGAGCCTCGTTAGAACAAATGTTTGAGGTGGCCTTCTCGCGCCTGATGTGCTGCTCACGTGTCTGGAGAACCATGCAAAACCCTCGGTCTTTACCGTCAACGGTCTTGGTCATTCCAATGAGGCGGCCGGGGAGCTGCCTCAAGAGTCTTTGCTCACCGCGGCAGGCAAATATTCCAAGCGTGGGGCCGCCGAAGGAAACCGGGTTGCCAAGGGGCTGTCCCTCACCGATCACTATATCGGCCCCGTAATCACCAGGGGCCCTCAACAGGCCCAACGAGATTGGATTTACACCGACCACAAAGAGCGCTCCTTTACTGTGAGCGAGCTCGGCTATCTCATCGACCTGGGTTTCCAAAAAGCCCAGATAGCTCGGGTTCTCAATGTAAACTCCCGCAGTGTTATCGTCGACCTTCCGCGCCAGCTGATCTAGGTCGACCTGTCCGGTCTCCCGGTCATAATCCACTTCAACCAGTTCAAGCGAGGGTCCGGCCGCATAGTTCTCGAGAACGGAAAGCCGATCTTTGGAGATAATTTTGGGCAAGATGAACTTGCTTCTTCCGGTAACTCGGGCGGACATCAGAGCGGCCTCGCCGAGAGAAGTCGCCCAGTCGTACATCGAGGCGTTGGCAACCTCGAGACCTACCAGCTCGGCCACCAGGCTCTGAAACTCAAAAAGGGCCTGCAGCATCCCCTGGCTGGTTTCTGGTTGATAGGGCGTGTAAGACGTTAAAAACTCGGCGCGCTTCACGATCTGACGAACATGGGCTGGCACATAGTGGGGCCAGACGCCACCTCCCAAAAAGGAAGGCATTTTGGTGAAAGGAAGATTCTTGGAAAGAACTGACTTGACGTGATTTACGACGGCCAACTCCGGCATCGCTGGAGGTAGATCCAACCCCCGCTTTATCCTTAACTCCGGGGGAATATCCTTGAAAAGCTCCTCCACATCTGAAAGGCCCATCTCGCGAAGCATCTGATCGCGAGTTTCCCGCGAGTTTGGGATGTAGGGGTGAACCATTTTCACCAGTTATCCGAGATTTTTCAGGTATTCCGAGTAGGCCTTGGCATCCATCAGGGTTTTAAGTTCTTTATCCAGATCCTCCGGGACGACAACACAGATCCATCCCTCATCATATGGGCTGGTGTTGATGATCTCAGGCCGCTCCTGAAGGGTGGAATTGACCTCTTTAACAGTGCCGCTGATCGGGCTGTAAACCGTTGAAACCGCCTTTACAGACTCAACCGCGCCCAGCTCCATGTCCCGGTTCTTCGGCTCCCCTATCTGTTTGACTTTCCTGCCAACCACGGGGAGTTCAACATAAACCACATCCCCCAGTTTGTCTTGGGCATAATCTGTGATGCCCACCCGAACCTGCCCTTTTTCCACCTTCAGCCACTCGTGCTCTTTGCTGTAGAAGAGCCCTTCGCGAACTTCATACTCCGACGCGCCCACAGCATTCACCTCAGCTGCTAAATAAGTAGACTTTAATTAAATGTTTTTGGTCCGAAGAAATTCTGAATTTTTTACACAAAATTCAACAATTTTTTGATCTCCTCGATCTCACTTCGCCTTGGTTTTCGGGGATAATTGTAAATCGGCCCCCGGGGAGACTCGTTGTAAAAAGGACGATTGCACCCGGGGCACCCTGAAGTAACAAACGGTTCCCCCGACTCCACGACTTTTTTTAAGATTTCTAGGTCAACACCAAAATCAACCAAGCGACCATTGGAGAAACTCATGTCTTCTGCTCGGCTCAGGTTTCTGTCGATTAGAAATCTGGCCAACTGAACTCTGCGATAGCTGGCGATATCAGGCCTAGGTTGACCTGACAAAGGTGTTCCGGGGATGGGGGTAAAAGCAAAAAGAGCAACGGTCACTCCACTGTAATGGAAAAACTGAACGGCCCTGATCAAATCCTCCTCACTTTCGCCCAACCCGGCTATCAAGTGCGTTGAAACCCTGTCACCGAAAACTGCTCTGGCATTTTCCAGCGCCTTCAGGTGCCCCTCCCAAGAGTAGGAACCCTTAACTCTGTCGAAGATATCCTTTGTCGCTGCATCAAAGGGCAGACCAAAGCGTTCAACACCGATACTCGCCAGCCGTTCCAGATCATGCGGCGGCAGCGGCTGGCATGACACGGAAATCGGGAGCTGACAGACCTTCTTCACCAGTGAAACGAGTTCACTGATCACATCGACAACTCCGGGAAAGTTAACGGCTTGGATGCAAACTCTCTGAAACTTGTTTGAATTTTCCCTCAGGGCCGGCAGAACATCTTCTAGGTCAAACTTTGGCCAAATTACCCGCGACAGCATCTCCAAATCTGAAGTGCTTTCACTAGCCTGCGGACAGAACTTGCAGTTGCCTCGGCACCTGTCAGCAAAGTAGGTCAAAAAATGGGCTGTCGTCGGCGGCTCTGTTACCTCGCCTCGCCACAGACCTAGCAGCACCCCGGTGCCGAAAGCCACCCTCACCTTACTCAGTGAACTTTTTTCTCCACCAAATTCCACCATACTGCGTGCCACCTTTCTGATAAACCTGTAAAATATTAACAGCTGGGGTCAAAACTCTTCCCCGGCTTGACAACACCCTCCGGAACGGCACAGCAGGCCTGTAGCTCCTTAACAATCAAACCCATGCTCCAAGCGGCGCGGATGGTCTGTTTGCTCGGCATCGCGATTCTGTCGACCCCTGTCTGTAGCGCGGCGAGTTCAATTTCAAGGCGCTCACGAACACGAGGACGCATGCAGCCCAACGCAAGATCGGCTTGGGGAAACATGAGTCTTGCCGTGGCAGCGACTTTCTTGAAAATCGCTGGCGAGGGGGGATTCACCCCTTCAAAATCAGTGCTGGCGGTGGGTGCTAGAACCAGCAGGACTACCAGCGGGGGATCTATTTCCGAAGCGAGCTCAAGGGCTCTGAACTCACCGCGAATCTCCCCGGAATGCAGACCAACGCAGATATGCGGAACAACGCGGGGCAGGTACCTTGAAAGCAACAGCATCGACCGTCGGTAATCGCCAACCGTTCTCTCGACTCCCAGCACCAGTTTAATAGTATCGTCATCTCCGATCAAGTCAAAATCAGCTAAATCCACCCCCACCCTGCCAAGTTCTCTGGCGAGCCACTCAGGGACCAGCCCGGTGTGGGCGCTTATAAAAAGGCCTGTTTCACGTTTAATCTCTTCAATGGTGTCCAAGAAGGGCTCAAAGGGAACATAGCCCTCAGCGTTAAAACCACCGCTAAGGAGAACCCCTGTAGCACCGCTTGAGGATAGCTCAAAACACTTTTCGCGTAAAGCTGCGGGAGTTGGGCAAGAAATCATATTTTGTAGGTAACGACGACCGCAGTGCTTACAGTTCAAGGCACAGTTGCCGCCGGTGAGAGATATTGTGGGGAAATTGGGGTGCGGGTAACAGGCTAAAAGTTCACGGCTGTGCCTGAATTTTACTGACAAGGGTATTTGCTCATTTTCCCTAAACATCAGCGTTTCCTCAACCATTCTTTGGAAGCATATTTGGGCCTGAGTTTAGCCGCAAGATCCAGCTCAGCCCTTGTCAACTCACCTTCGACGAGATCGACGTTCAGCGCCCTTTCAAATCCCTTTATCATCGCTTCTCTCACCTGCTCAAAGCTTGGCCTTCTCCCCAGCTCGCGCTCTATTGTGGTCACCCGCTCAAAGACGGAGGAGATAAACTTATCCGATATCTTCTCCGGGCTTACTTTGAGGAGCTCAAACATCAACCGCACATCAGGCGAAATCAGAATGGTTCCGTGCTGCAGAAGTGAGCCCCATCTCCTGGTCTGAGCACTCCCCGAGATCTTTTTGCCGTTTACCTGCACGTCATTGATCGGCCGGAACTCGGCAGGAATCCCCAGCTGCTTCAATCCCTGGACAATCCCATCACAAATTATTTTATAGGACTCGACTATATCGCGCGGCATATCTTCTTCACCGCACACCAAGCTGTATGTCAGCTCACCTTGATGATCGTGAAAGACAGCACCTCCGCCTGTGATGCGCCTGACTATATCAACCCCGTGCCGCCTCGCCGCTTCCAGATCGACCTCACGCTCCAGGCTCTGAAAACAGCCCAGCGAAACAGCGGAGGGCAGCCAGCGCCAGAAACGAACTGTGTTCGGGGACTTCTTCTCCGCATTCAGTATTAGCAGGGCTTCGTCAATCGCCATGCTCATGAAAGCGTCATCCACCCGTAAGGGCAACAGCCTCCAATTCAAACAATCAACTCCTAGCCGCCCTCAGTATTGCTTCCACCCAGTGTTCGGGAGTAAGCAGAGGAGTTTGCGCCCCCGTATCCTGATAAAATTTTTTCACTGCCGCCATCAGGTTGTCGAAGTCCACTTTCACTCCGGTGAGGCTCCTCTCGAGCCGCTCCAGGGCCTCCTCAGGATAAATGAAAAAATCCCCGCTCAGGGAAATCCTAGAAATGACATCACCTGAAAGTAAGAGCTCAACCTTGATGACGCCCTTCGGGGCCTTGAACTCACCGTATTTCAAGCCATCACCTGTTCGATCATTTCCACTTGGTCAGAATCTCTTCTCTCTGAAAGGTCATCTTGCTCAGATAAAAAAGACCCGCATCGATCAAAACCAGCAGGACCGCAAATAAAGCCAACTCAACCCAGTCAAGCTTCAATAAACCGCCTAGAAATAAAAAGTAAAAACCAAGTACGGGAAGCACCGAAACACCGCTGAGCTGTGTCGCCGCACGGACATCATTCACCTTGGAGGAAATGAACACGGAAACCGAGACCGATAGTATTGCGATCAGCGGGCAATAGACGAAAAGTATGACCAGCGAGAGCAAGTCGGGCAGCACCGGATATCCGAAGATTGGAAAGGTGAGTAAATCAACCAAGATCACCATGCCGGTAAAGGAGGCGAAGGTGACTCCCACCGCCGGAAGAAAGGCACCGAGTGCTTTTCCCAGCAAGAGCTCGGAGTCCGTCGTTGGTGTCGCCAGAAGTGGCTCAAGCTGCTTGTTGATTTTTTCGCCGACGAAGGTATAGGAAGCTATCACCGAGGGCACGAAAGCCGGGATGAACATAAAAATTAGGCTCAAAAGTGAGACCATGGCCAGTATTGTGGCTTGTTTTACGGAAAAACCTGGGGGTGCAAACGGCGGCAAATTATCTCCCGCAACTTCGGCGCTCAAAAAGGGAAGAATGGTTATCATCGGCACAACGATGGCGAATAAGAGGGGCATCACCACCAAGCCGTACAGCACATATCGGTGCCTTCTGACGCTCGCCATGTCCTTCTTGGCAATCTCCCAAATCCGATCAAACCTCATTTTTACCCACCAGCTTCAGATACGCTTCTTCCAGCCCGTGCGCCCCGCGGGTCACGTAAAGAATTTTGCCACCATTTTTTACGATCGCCTCAACCACCCTTGGATTTACTGTCTCGGGATCTTTTGATTGGATGAGCAACTTGTTCCCGGAAACTTCGACCTTCAAGACACCTTTGACCTTTTTAACCGCGTGCAAAATTCTGGATCCCAAATTCTTGATCTGAACTTCGGTTTTACCCGAACCAAATTCTCTCTGCAACTGGCTGGGCGAGCCCAAAGTTATCAGCTTTGTATTGATTATTGCCACCCGATCACAAATCCTCTCCGCCTCATAGAGGTTGTGCGTGCAGATGAATATCGTTCTTTTTTCGTGCTTCAACTCCAAGATGAAATCCCTGACAACCTTGGCGGAGTCTGGGGCCAGCGCTGCCGTTGGCTCGTCCAAAAACAGCACCTTCGGGTCATGAACCATTGACCTCGCGATGGCAATCTTTTGCTGCATTCCTTTGGAGAATGACCCTACGGGATCATTTCTACGGTCCCAGAGATCCATCATTTTGAGGAAGCGTTCGATGTTCTCCTCACGCCTCTGTTTGGGAACTCCATAAAGCCTGGCATAGAAATCGAGATTGCGATATGCGCTTAGTTCACCGTAAAGTCCGGGGGATTCTGGAAGAAGACCGACTATTTCTCTGATTTTCATCGCCTCCCGGCCGACCTCATAACCACCAACAAAAGCTCTACCTTCAGAGGGCCTGATCAAACAACATAGCATCCTCACTGTGGTTGTTTTGCCCGCGCCGTTGGGTCCAAGCAGCCCAAATATCTCTCCCTCTTTGACCCCGAAGGTGAGGCCATCTACCGCGGTGCGCCCATTGAATCTTCGAGTCAGCCCCTCTAGACGGATCATAAGCAAGCCAGAATATTTTGCCCCTTTTTGATAAAAAAGGTTCTTCAAAATTTAAAGATGTTCTTTGCGTTGAGATAAGTGACTCTTTCCGCATCTGCCTTGTTTATCCCGGCTTCAATCATCTCGCGAGCGACTTTGGGGACAGCGAGGGGATCGGAAATCACGTTGCTCAGGTCGCTGTTTACTAAGATTCCTTCGGTCCCGTAAGAGCTAACAATTGAAACAACGTCCTTCTCCGTCATCTTCCCCGGCTGAACCGTTATTCCTGCGTTGGCACCAATTTCTCTCGCTTTGGGAACCAGTTCTACCGTTAGATGGTCAATTATCACTTTATCCACATCTATTTTCTGATCTTGAAGTAATTTCAACAATTTGTCAAAAACGTAATTTTTGTTTTGTCTTGGTGTGTGAAAAATCATTGGCACATTATACCTGTCTGCTATGGCCATCTGTTTTATCAAAATCTCCACTTCTTCAGAACTGGCGGTTTCCAAACCGACCTCACCCAAAGCTGAAGCTTTCCCAGACTCGAAAATTGTGGAGATATCTTGCAAAACATCAGCAACACCAATGGGTGGAATGCATCTCGGATGAATTCCCACCGCTATTGCTGCTTTAACTCCGCAGCTCCTGAGGCGCTTCGGTTCATCATCAGTCAACCAACGATGCAAATCGATCAAGGTTGCTGGTCCGGTTGGTTTTACCGGGAAGTAAGAACAAATGACAACTCCTTCCACACCGGCTGCAGACATTGCCTCAACATCTTGGATTCCCCTGAGGTAAATATGGGTGTGGGAATCAATGAATCTCATATAACCTCCCGTCCATTTGTAACTGAAAAATGTTTTCAGGTCAGCATTTTCAATTTTTCCTTGGCCCTTTTCCAAGCCTCGACCATTTCTTTGTCAATATCGCATAGGATGATCTTTTTCAACGATTTCGCCTCATTTTCAAACTCTTTTATCGCCCGCAACATGGCTTCAGCTGCGGCCTGGTGGGAAACTCCTCCGACTCCCGTACCCATGCCCGGAAAAACCACGTCCCGGGCGCCAATTTTTTCGGCGCAGGATAAAGCTGCTTTAGTAGCTTGGTAAACTTTTTCCGGTGTGGTTGACATTGCCGGACGTTCCATCGTCGGCGCATGAATAACCCATTTTGAACTCAACTTGCCGGCTCCGGTCGCCACCGCTTTTCCAACAGGTACGGGAGCTTTCCTCAACGCTTCTTTCTCGATCTCAATGCCGCCGGCCCTTTTAAGCGCTCCTGCAGCGCCGCCGCCCATTATTAAGAGACTGTTGGCCGGGTTACATATGGCATCGGCTTTCTGCTTGGTTATATCTGCCTCCAAAATTTCAACAATCAAACTACCTGCCATTTCCATCACTATACCATTGGCACAGGATTAAAACGCTTTTTCGGAGACGGAATTTAAAGCGACCGACGCGAATTTCGCGACACCCGAAATAACGACGAAAATTAAGTTTTTCAATAACTGCTGTTCCAAGAAAAGGAAATTCCCTGACATTCCCTGAAGAAAGCCAGTGCTTCTTCCTTGGTGAAACCGGACCTGCACTTTATCTTACCAAACCGCAAATGCACTAGATAAAACTTCTCCAGACGTTTGTGGGCCGTGCCAAACTGGTCTGAAATTGAGACCTGGAACCTCTGAATCTGGAAGAAAAACTTCTGTTGAACCTTTATCTGGGCCAACCTACCCAGAAAAACCGCCCCAAAACCGAAGCTCAACGCTAAGAGCTCCTCAAGAGAATAAAGGCTAACGCTTGCCGTTCCCGAGCCTGGGACTGTCTGTGCGCCGACCTGAATGGACTGCAAATTATCTTGGTCATTCGAACTGGACGGCTCCAGCACTTGATCATTCTCAGTCTCCAAAAATGCGAACGCGTCGGGATTTATCACTTGATTTTCCAATGAACTTAATTCCTCGTGAACCTCGGGTAAAGGCAAATCATACTGAATATCATTCTCAGGCCCCTCTTGTTCCTCTTGGGATTGCTCACTAAGGATCTCGAGCTGGACTTGATTGTTAGCATCGTTGCTGGGTTGCTCTGGCTGGCTGCTGGGTTGCTCTGGATCTGAAACCACATCATTCTCCAGATCCTCTTGTTCCACATCTTGTGGTTGATTTTGGAAATTATCTTCCTGAAAATCAGACTGCAGCGGAAGGTTATCCACCGGAAGCTCTTGAACATTTTCAGGCTGGTCTACGAAATTATTGTCAGTCAAATCTAAACTATTGTCGCTGGGTTCGGTAAGGCCCTGATCCAAATTATCAGCGGCAGGGATATCGTTCTCCATCTGCTCTTTGTCGTTCTTGTTCTTCTTTCCTTCATTTTTCTTATCTCGACCATCATCGCTGTTATCTTTTTCCGAAGGCCGACCATCGTTGTCTTTACCATTCTTTGTTTTATCTGGATCCTTAACCGCAGATGCGACGGGTGAAAGAACCAAGATGAGAACTAAGAAAATCGCTACCGCTAACACCAAAGTCGGCTTCAGATTTGAGCTTCCACCGCACAACATTTGCATTACCCCGACCAAATCTCGCCTTTGGAGCCTTTTAAAGGGGGAAAAAAGGGGAAATATTTTCGCAAAAAATCGAAAAGTTAAAAAAATATCAGGTACGGCTTTCAAGGTAGTTCAAAAGATAAAACAAAAACACCGATGCCAGCACATATGCCATCGTGGACAAGGTCACAACATAAAAGCTGTACATGGTTCTATTACCAAGAAGATACACCAAAACATAGCCTAGGAAAGTAAAAAGGAACCATAAAGCTGGGACTGTGGCATCCCGGTTGGCCTTATAAGAAAGGTACGGCGTGATAACCAAGGAAACTAGCGCGATGAGATAAACTGCAGGATTGACTGCGGCGAAAACATCAGGGCTGACGTTAAGCGTGAATGGATTTTGATTTACAAACCAACCCCAGGGATCGGAAACAGCGGGGCCTGGTGGTCTCGATGTCAAAAACCACCGCAGGCCATTTTGAATTTCTCCAATCCAACCCGATAGACCCCATTTGAATATCAGCGGTGAGTTGAAAACAAACCAGATCATGAACGGAAACAAGAACGAGTAAACAATTATTTTTTTCAGACTTGATCTGCGCAACAACATCAGCAAAAACAGTGCTGCAATTGAAAACACGCCGGTAAACTTCGACGTCGCTGCCAAGCCCAGGAAAAAAGCTGACAAAAAATAATCTCTCCGCAACGCAAACCACATCGACAGGGAAAGGAAAAGAGTCACGTAAATGTCAAGCATTGCTATCGAGGACATGGCCCTGAAAACGGGATCGGTAAAGGCAAATGGGAATACCAAGAGGGCGACGACCTCGTTATTCAACAATCTTGAGACCAAAAAGTAAGTTACAAGAAGCGCTAAGGAACCGGCAATTATGCTCGGGATTCTCCATACTATTGGCTGATCGCCCAGTAAAAGCATCGAAATCCCAATCAAGTATTTCACCAACGGCGGGTGCTCGGCGTTCTTGTAAGAGTCTGCACCGGAAACATCGGGATAAAAATATCCGCTCTGGATTACCTCCACCCGTGGAAAGGCTGCAAAAACAGCACTGGGATCAATCTCCTCGACGGTTGCCACTGATATCGCGACTGCTTTATCATAATCTTTAGTTACAACGCCACAAAATTCATTCCTGATGAAATTTCTGAACCTCTCGTTATCCTCCTTTAAAGCTGAGTAAGACTGGAAAAAAATCGTGTAGTTATGCCTGCCTTCAGAATCGATATAGGCTGGCTGAACACCGAAAACTTCTCGCAGGATGTTTCTGGAAGACAGCACATACCAAGTCTCGTCTGCGACATAACCAGAAGTGCCCTGCATTTGTAAGGCCAAGTTAAAGCAGAACAAGGAAAAGGCGGCAGTTAGGGCCACCGCTAATATCGAACAGATAACGCGTCTTTCATCCGCTCCGTCTAATTTTATTAACCGCAGCATCTCACCTCACAGCCATTTCCAGACAAATGTTTCGCTCAAGAAGTAGTTGAAAATGAAACCAAGGAGGATGCCAATGGTGTTTGCCACCAAGATGTGCAGACCGATGGATAACAGTAGGGCAAACACCGCGTAGTTAACAAGAGCGCCCAAGATCACAGACCCGTGATATTTTAACAATCGATAGGAAAATCTCTCCGATGTTCTCCCTTTGAATGTCCAGAAGTTGTTTAAAACAAAGTTGCTGATTATGGAAGATTCGATGGAAAATATTTCCGCTAAAAGCGGGAATAAACCAAACGAAGAAACCAGAAGCCACAGAATTCCATTGTTAACGACCAGCCCCGAGGCCCCAACGGCCATGAACTTCAGGATCCTGTATTCGGATAACCTGAGCAGCTGCTTCACGTAGCTGAATATCTGTCTAGAACCTAGTTTGCTCTTACCCGCGGCTCTGGACCTGAAGGTATAAGGAACCTCGACAACTTTTTCATACCTCCCTTTAACCAGAATTTCAAGGAGCAACTTGAAATCCTTGACATCGATTGAAGCCCCCCTTATCACATCCCTCTTGAAAAGAAAACATCCTGAGAGAGTGTCCTTCACATTTTTTGTCTGGGGTAAAAAGAGGTGGGAGAGCCAGAGCGCCCCCCGGGAAATGATTCTTCTCAACAGCGACCAACCCTCGACACTTCCCCCTTCAACGTATCGCGACGCCACGACAATGTCGGCGCCCTCCTCAGCCCTCTCCAGCATGAGTCTCAAGACTTCCGGCGGGTGCTGCAGGTCTGCATCCATCACCCCAATAATTTCTCCGCGGGCAACATTCAAGCCATCGAGTATCGCCGTTCCTAGGCCAAGCTTTCCGGGTCTGTGGACAACGGCCATATTTTTGTGCTGCGACGCCAGTTCATCGGCCAGTTTTCCCGTCCCATCAGGACTATTGTCGTCCACCACAATCAATTCAAAATCAGACCCCTGAAGGGCGCTAAAAATGCCTCTGACCAGCTCCGCCAAATTTTCCGCCTCGTTGTACGTTGGAACTATGATGGAAAGCTTAACCACAATACTGAAGGCGCCTGATGAAAATAAAAATACTGGGCAAAAGTCCTCAGGAGGAGGCTTAAACCTCGGTGTTGAAGATTATCTGGAGGTCTGAAAATGAAGTTGAACACAAGATACATATTTTTCGACTTCATCGTGGGGGGAATCTTGGTGGCTGGAGCACTACTCGTGGCTTCACTTCTGGGACCAACAGCAGGGGGCATTCTGGCTGGAGCCCCCATCAGGACGGGAGCAGTAATTTTTCTCGAATATCTGCACCGCGGACTTGACTCTGCAACCGAGATGACACGTGGAGTTGTTTTGGCAATGATCTCCAACGTCTTCTTTGCCATCTCGCTTTATCTCTCCCTGCCGAAGGTTGGCATCGCTGCTGGTTTCTTAATTGCGACAGTGGTCTTTCTAGTCGCCGCCTTAATCCTCACGAACCTAGTTCACTGAGGTCTGGCTGCTAAATATTGCGACCGGTCAGTGCCCGAATCAGCCTGGCGGTGGTCTCAGCTACCGCGCGTTCCTCATAAGGTGCATATGGCAGGTTGGCTTCCCCCGCCACGAGCTTCGCCAAATTTCCTATCGCCAGAGAAGCTTCACAATCGGGCTCATAAACCACAACGGGGACCCCTTCCCGCTCCGCTTCCTGCACCTTGGGGTCCTCCGGAATCTCGGATAAAATGGGCATGGTTCCCAGCGCACGGCTCATGAATGCCTCCACCTCGCTTGTAGAAAGATCGGCTGCCTTTCCGGAGCGGTTCACCACAACGCCACGAGTCCACGAACCGAGAACGTTGGCCAGCCTCACGATCTTGTAAGCATCGACCAGACTCGTATAAGTGGGATTGCAGACGGGTATCATTTCCCGAGCGGCGGCGATGGAAATTATTGTGGCATCCTGAATTCCCGCGGCCCCGTCGATAAGGAGGAACTCCGTCTGTTTTAACAGCTCTTTCACAACCTCCTCAACCCTCTCACGCTTCACCTTTGAAAGAACTTCGTGGGCGTCCTCAAAACGAAATCCCATTGGCACCACTTTTATCCCGTAATTCCTGTAAATGACATCTTTGATATCCGCCTCACCGGTTAACACGTCCAAAAGCGAAAGCTCACACTTGTGCATTCCCAAAACAATCGCCAGGTTAGCCATGGCAAGGTCACCATCCAAAATCGTGGTGTCCTTGCCCAGTGCCCCCAGAGCTACACCAAGATTGGCCGTCACCGTGGTTTTTCCGGTTCCTCCTTTCCCCGAGGTTATCGATATCGAACGCGGCTTAAAACGCAAACACCTGCCCCCTGAAATTATTTAACGGCATTTTGCTTAAAAAGACCAAAAACCAGCCTAAAGGATCGGCAAGTTCCATAAACGAAAAATAAAACCCAATCCCCGCAAGACCTAACCCGGCTGCTCCAGCTTGGCCTCGGGATGTTTTTTGAAGTATTCCCGTACCGGGGACAATAACTCCACAACGGCCTCCGCCAAGGCTGCTTTCAGATCCGCTGGATGAAGCTTGCCAGAGGCATAAATTTTTTTGAATTCCGTGGCGTCTGTTATTTCCAACGGCCCACCATATTTCTCCGGACGGGGGATGCTGAAGCGCCCAAGCGCCGGCAAAACGAAATACTCCACATACTCAACCACTGGATTGTCCTTCACAACTTTCGGCGGACAGAAGGCCTTCATCACCTTTTCTCTGATAACGGAGGGCTCATCATCGACGGCAATGAAATTCCCCCTGCTGGATGACATCTTCACTTCTCCATCCAAGCCGTGAAGAAGTGGAACGTGCAGGCATACTGGCTTTTTATAGCCGAGTTCAGGCAGCCTCTCCCGTGCGACCATGTGAACTTTGCGCTGATCTATCCCGCCAACCGCTATGTCGACCTTAAGATGGGCTATGTCAACCGCCTGCATGAGCGGATAAATTGCCTGGGCAACATCCGGATCCTTGGTCTGGCGGGCTATCTCCGTCATGGCACGGCGCGCGCGAAGAAGCGTCGTTTTCGTGGCCATCCTGAGCACGTCCAGCACATATTCCGGAGTTAACTGAAAGCTTGAGCCAAGCACAAAATTGGTACGCTGGGGATCCAGCCCCAACGCAATAAAACAGTGTTTGTTGTACTCCGCTATTCTCTGAATTTCGCCCAAGGTGCCCTTGTGGTTCAAAAATGCGTGGAGATCGGCCAGCAGAACGGTGACCTGCGCCCCCACCTTTTGAAGGTCAATGAGCTTTGAAACGGTGAGAGCATGGCCGAAGTGGACCTTGCCGGAGGGCTCGTAACCACAGTAGGCGGTGAACTTTTCCCCACTGAGAAGCTGGAGTAGCTCTTCTCTGGTGACCACTTCCTCAACGCCGCGCATGACGATATCAAAACGCTCCGCCATTGTCCCCCAACAAAATGGGTGGGGCAATGACAAAAAGCTTTATGAACTGCCCGGGGCCAGTTCAGAACCCTGCTCAACGCCTTCCCCCCGCGCCCTTGATTTCCACTCCAGCACCCTTTTCCGCCATGCAGCAAACTGCTGGATGCGATGAACCGACCTAAGTTTCCCCTCCAAAAAATCGACCAAACGAAGGCATTCGTCCTTGCGTCGAATACCGAGGTGAAAAACCAAGCCGTGCCGGTCTATTTTACCCATGCCCAACAGATCCCTTATGATTTCCAGTGCAGATCGATCACCACTGACGAGATAAAAAACAGGGTTGCGATATCGGTATTTTTTTAGCCCCGATTTGGTTTTTCGTGAAAATTTTATGGTATTTGTCGTAAAAACGCCTTTACTTTCGATGAAACCGACAACCCAGCCCATATTGAACTCGCTTTTGTTATCATTTATTGTCATAATGTAACATAACTTTTTTTCTTATTATTAATTTTATTTCTCCAGTGGAAATGGTGGGGTCTGGCGGGAATACTTTCGGCGACCCCCCTCTCCAAAATCGGCTTGAAGTGGCACGACAGACACCCAATCGGGGAAGCCGGATGTACTATCAACGCCTCGATGTAAGACGCGCCATTTTGGATTTCGCGAATACCGGTGGGAGCAGGGGCGTTCGTGAATGCGCATTTTACAATCAAAAAACCAAGAGCCTTCAGCGGTATTTGGACGCCAACCAGCGGGCACCGATCTGCTTTGAAGAACCGACGGACATCGATCGCGTTTTGGCCGCCGGAGCGTCAGCGTTTTACGCCTCTTATTGGCGATACTACCTAGATGACTTTAACAACCCCATCGGCATCGATTTGGTGTGGACAATTCGCGCTGAGAGCAGTGGACTGAAGTTTGCCAAAGAAGCCACCTCATGGGTTTTACAGGCCTTAGAAGCCGCGGGCGTCTCGGAGCCCTGGGTCAAATACTCCGGAGGGTTGGGTTTTGACTTGGTCATCCCGCTTGAAACAGTTCCCTTTGAGGCTTGGGCCGGAGATGTGGGGGTCCTTCAGGAGATGCAGGAAGGTCTGACGAGTTATATTGTGAGCTATCTGGTTGACCATCAGGCCGATGTCTTAGTCGACGGCGTTGTTTCCCCAGTAAAGCTCAAAAGAGGAAAAGAAACCTGCCTCCTCTCTGAGCTTCGGGTCAAGCGAGGCTTATTGTTGGCGCCGATGAGCTTGAATCCGGAGACCGGCTTAGTTTCAGTGACGATTAATCCAAAAAGGCTTGACGGCTTCACCGTTTGGCATGCCAGTCCTGAAGATGCTCGCGGCGTTGTCTGGGCGCCGCCTTCCAGGGAGTCCTATGAGTTGCTCAGGCAGATTAGACCTTGGCTTCCAGAGGCCATGGCAGCAGAAACGTCAGTATTCTAATATTGTGGTAAAATTTCATTGCATGCCAAGGTGGGGGTCTCGGACGCCGGTGAATTTGCTGACGGTACAGCTCGTTGCGGATCACTTAGTGTAGCCCGCTAAACCCCACCACAGTCTTGCGAGATAGTGTGGATTCCACATTTGGATCCTCATGCCGCGAACTCGCGGGGCTTTCGAATTCTCCTGCTGGTCCATTATTCAGAGCCGCGAAGAACGGTCGGCCGCCGACAGTTTAAGTCATTTTTTGTTTTAACTTAGCTCAAAATTTTTTCTGAGAAATGTTTAAATAAGTGGTTTTAGTTATTTTTATCGACCGAATTAGTCTGGAGGAAGGCAAGTGCCTAAGTGTTGTAAAAATTGTTACCTCTACGACGATTGTGAAAACCGCAACGAGTGCTGTGAAGAATGTGATTTTTATTCAGACGGCGAGTGCACTTTGGCTGAGGATGAATGGCAAGAGGACATCTGAACCGGCAGGCTTGTTTTTCTTTTTTAGGTTCATATCATCATTTTTCCAAAGATTATAAAGCTCGGAGTAAATCCTATATCAGGTGCAAAGATGTCGGATCCGTTTGACGAGTTTTTCAAGCGAATGATGAAGCGATTTTTCAAGGATTTTGAGGATATTGAGAAAGAGCTGCGCTCCAAGGAGACGATTGGAAAGCCGCCGGAGTGGGTGATTAAGGCTCCAGGCGGTTATGTTACTGGCGGTGGTTTCAGCATCTCGATAAGCAGTAACGGTCGGGGGCCGCCCAAGATTGAGGTGAGGCGTTTCGGTCCGTCAGGAAAATGGGAAAAGGTCCCGCTTGAAAAAGGAAAGGTTGTCCCGGCAAGACCTCAAAGAGAGTATGTGAAGATGGAGCCAGAAAAGGAGAAGCCGGAGGGGCGATTAAAGGAGAGAATTATCCCAGAATATAACGTTTCAGTAGATGTTAATGAGGTCATGATAACAATCTGTGCCGAGGGAGTGGAAAGCGAAGAGGATGTTAGGCTAAAGTTTTACCCAGAGTCGGTTGAGATCTATGCTCTAGCGCCAAAACTTCAGCGGGAATATTTCTGTACGGTGGCGCTGCCAACTTCCACGGAAAAGCGATCCGCTAAAATAAAAATTGAGAAGGGTAAAGTAATCGTCAGCATTCCAAGAAAAATTCGAGTGGTGTGAGACTTTTACATCCTGAAGTCGATGGCATGAAAGGTTAAATTGTCTAAAAAATGGGCGTTCGAAACAGTTATCACCCCTGCCAAGGATGTTTTTACGAAATTGAGGTGTAAAGAATGCTCGTGAAGATGGTGATGGAGCTTGAGGATGTTCCCGGGCAGCTCCTTAAGGGGCTGGAACCGATCGCCCGGTATGGCGGCAACATCAAGAGCATCATGCACCAAAGGGAGCGCAAGACGCCGCTGGGGCGCCTGCCGGTTATGCTGATTTTTGAGGTGAGGGATCAGGCAACGCTGAAAAGGATACTGGCAGCCCTAAAAGAGGCGGGAATTCGGGTCACGCAACTAGGGGAGCGCGAGGGGGAGATCTTGACCACAGTTCTTCTCGTTGGCCACATTGTACACACAGATATCAGACACACCATAGACCAGCTTAATGCCATTAAAGGCGTAACTGTCTCAGAGCTTAACCTTGCGGTGGGCAGCATGGGTCGCGAGTCCTCGGCGCGTATGACGATAGCTGCCAATGACAGAGAGCTAGCTCAGCTGGCCATTTCCAGGTTGCAGACCATAGCTGAAAAGAAAGGCCTTTTGTTGGTGACTTCAGTTGAGGCGATTTGATGAGGATAATTATCATCGGGTTCGGTAACTTGGGCAGGGGAATTTGCCGGGCATTTGTTGAAAAGGCCGATTTTCTCAAGAGGGCCCACGGGCTGGTTCCGAGGGTTGTCGCCGTAGCTGATGAATTTGGTGCGGCGGTGGATGAGAAAGGACTGGATCTGCCGCGACTTTTGAAAATCGCTGAGGGCTCAGGGACGGTCGTGGGATACCCTGGCGGAAAACGCGGCAAGCTCGCGCTTGATTTAATCGACGAGGTCAGCGCCGATGTAGTCTTTGAGCTGACACCGACGAACATCCGCACGGGTGAGCCGGGGCTGAGCCATATAAAGCGCGCGATGCAGGCGGGAAAACACGTTATAACCTCGAACAAGGGACCGTTGGTGGTCGCTTTCAAGGAGCTGGATGCGCTGGCTAAGAAACAAGGGGTGGAGTTCAGATATTCAGCTTCGGTCGGCGGCGCTGTTCCCGTGATTGGATTGGCCAAAAAGCTTCTGAGCGGCAATGAAATTTCGGAGATCCGTGGCGTGCTTAACGGCACCACCAACTATATTCTCACCCGGATGAGCGCTGAGGGATTGCCTCAGGAAATAATAATAAGGGAAGCACAGGAGCTGGGGCTTGCTGAAAAGGATCCAACGCTGGACATAGACGGAATAGACACAGCATGTAAAGTGACGATCTTGGCCAATTCCGTTTTAGGAATCAATGCCAAGCTTTCTGACGTGAAAGTTGTTGGCATCAGGAGGATCACCCCGGAGGCCACTCGGTTGGCGCATGAGGCGGGGCAAATGATAAAGCTGGTTGGGATCGCTAGGCGTGATCGTCTTGAGGTCGGCCCTAAGCTGGTGCCGCAGGGCCACCCGCTTGCGGTCGGGGGGACTTTGAATGCAGTAACCTTCAAGTTGGACTTGGCGGGGGAAATATCAATTACCGGCTTTGGGGCTGGGCCTAAGGAAACTTCCAGTTCTCTGCTAGGGGATCTCATCGATATTCACCGCACTCTTGGTGGTTAGTTTTGTGGCTGGAATGCATAGAATGTGGCCGCAAGTTTGACGTTGGTTCCAGGTTCTACACGTGTCCTGAGTGCGGGGGGCTCTTAGAAGTTGAACTGGATCTGGAGGCCATTAAAAAAAAGCTGGGGGACAGAGGCCTTGGTCCGGAGCCGCCGCGGGTTTGGAAATATCGCGACTTTCTTCCGATCTTGGATGATTCAAAGATAGTAAGCTTGGGCGAGGGCGGGACGCCGCTCATTCGTTGCGATCGCCTGAGTAAGGAGATCGGTATCGAAGAGCTCTATGTGAAGTTTGAGGGCAGCAACCCAACCGGATCCTTCAAAGACCGGGGCATGACGGTCGGTGTTACCAGGGCCCTTGAACTTGGCGTCCGAAGCGTGGCCTGTGCTTCAACGGGTAACACCTCGGCCTCTCTGGCGGCCTATGCAGCAAGGGCGGGTCTGCGTTGTGTCGTTGTTCTTCCAAAGGGTAAGGTGGCGCTGGGCAAGCTTGTGCAGGCGTTGATCTATGGCGCCAAGGTGCTGGCCATTGAGGGAAATTTTGATGAGGCGCTGGCGGCGGTGAGGCAACTGTGTGAGAAAAGGGGTGATATTTACCTGCTGAATTCCTTGAATCCCTTCCGGCTCCAGGGGCAGAAGTCCATAGGTTTTGAGATAGCCGAGCAGTTGGGGTGGCGGGTTCCGGATAAGGTGGTGGTTCCGATGGGAAACTGCGCCAACATCTGGGCGATCTACAAGGGATTTTTCGAGTTCAAGGCGGTGGGGGTCACCAAAGAAGTCCCTGAAATGGTTGGAATTCAGGCGAAGGGTGCAAGCCCCATAGTGAAGGCAATAAAGCGAGGGCTGGACACCTTTGAGCCAGTTGAAAAGCCGGAGACGATAGCGACGGCCATCAGGATAGGTAACCCCGTCAATGGCCCTAAAGCCATCAGGGCCATAAGAAGCTCGGGAGGGACGGCGGAGTCGGTTTCCGACGCCGAAATCATCAAAGCTCAAAAACTGCTGGCGAGATTGGAGGGCATAGGAGTTGAGCCCGCCAGCGCCGCCACAGTTGCTGGCCTCAAAAAGCTGGCGCGGCGCGGGGAGATTGCCAGGGATGACTGCGTGGTCTGCGTTGCCACCGGGCATCTCCTCAAGGATCCGGAGGAAGCTATAAAAGTAGCAGCTGCGTCCCGTTTGATGGATGGGGAGGTATTTTGATGCTGCTGGATGAAGAAATAGTCAAGCTTGTGGGAATGCCTGAAAAAGCCTACAAGTTGTTGAGCGAGCCGGACAGGATTATCAGGTGCAGAATCAGGAGGCACATTCCCGGAGTCAAGGGTTTCATCTATGTTTATTTGGTCTACCACAGCGCCGCACGCGGGCCACCGGGCAAAGGTGGCGTAAGGATGTCCAAAGATGTCACCCTTGAAGAGGTCGCCCAGCTGGCGGAGATAATGAGTTATAAAAATGCACTGATGGATCTTCCTTTCGGGGGGGCGAAGTCGGGCATAGCTGCTGACAGCAACCTACCGCCGGAGACAAAGCAGATCATCATGGAGGGCTATGCGCATGAGCTCAGGAATGAACTGTTGTCGGGAAACTACGTCCCGGCTCCAGACTTGGGGACGGGGCCCAGGGAGATGGCGGTAATTTTTGGGGAGACCCACATCAGGGAGTCGGTGACGGGGAAGCCGATAGGCATCGGTGGCCTGCCCGGCAGGAAGGAAGCAACGGGTTATGGAGTTTCGGTGATCTCGGAGCGGGCCGTTCAGGAGTTTTTGAAAAAGGATATCTCCGACGTTACCGTGGCGGTGCAGGGTTTCGGTAATGTTGGCTCATGGACCTGTGAGTTTCTCTCGAAGATGGGCGCCAAGATAGTTGCGGTGTCAGATGTTCAAGGGGGAACTTTTTGTAAAGACGGCATCGATATTGAGGAGCTCAAGAAATATTCCCGGGAAAATGGCACCGTGTGCGGCTTCGGCGGCAGCCGCATAACCAACGAGAAGCTGCTGGAGTTGGATGTCGACCTGCTGGTGCCGGCAGCGGTAGGGAATGTCATAACAAAGGAGAATGCAGGAAACATCAAAGCTGATTTGATAGTCGAAGGCGCTAATGCCCCGGTTACCAAGGATGCGGATGAGATACTGCTTAAAAACAGGAAAATAGTGGTCCCCGATTTCCTCGCCAATGCGGGCGGCGTGGTTGCCAGCTATGATGAATGGCGGAAGGGCAAGTCTGGAAGCAAGAGTAAAAAGGAAGAGACTTTTGCCACAATAAAAGAAACACTGCTGGAGGCATTCGAGGAGACGCTGCAATTTTCAGTAAGAAAAGGTGTTAGTTTGAGAAAATCAGCTTTGGCGTTGGCCGCCACCAGGATTGTTGAAACAATGGAAGCTAGGGGCTGGCTCTGAAATCACGATTTTTTTCAAATTATCAAATTGCCGTTGCTCACAACAATTTTTCCATTTTTGATCACGTGAACCCTTTTTGCCTGAAATACAACGGCTTCCCACGCAGCTTCAGCATCGAGTATCACGAGGTCTGCTTTTCCACCCTCCTTAATTCCATAGTTTTCAATTATTCCCGTAGCCCTTGCCGCCGCCGTGGTTCCCATTTTTAACAGCGTTGAAAAAACACGCTTGCCGTCAAGCTTTTTCTGGTAGGCCAAAAAAAGAGCTGCTAGTAGCATGTCCCCGTTGCCCAGGGGATTATAGCCGTCGTTGAAGTTGTCTGTGGCATAGACCACATTTACGCCAGCGTCGAGCAGCTCCTTCACCCGGGTGATCCCGTTTGGTTTTCCGTTTCGGTCCAGGATGTAGATATTGGTGAAGGGGTTGGCGATGATGCTCATTTCAGCCTCCCGGACCTTGGCTATAACTCTCCTTGTGTATTCTTCATCATAAGCGGACAACGCGCTGCAGTGGCTCGCCACCACCTTGCCTTCATAGCCGTTCTCCATGGTTTTTTCGGCGAAGAGCTCCAAAACCCGACTTTGAGGGTTATTTGTTTCATCAACGTGAAGGTCAATCTTGGCGCCGTATTTTTTTGCCACATCAAAAATGATGTCCAGATAACCCTCAGGATCGGGGTCGACGTTGGGCAGGCCGCCGACAACTTCTGCTCCCAGCTCCATGGCTTGCCTGAGCAACCGTTCGCTTTCCCCGGATTGCGTTAGAGCCTCCCGGGAGGGAAAGGCCACCAGCTGCATATCCATCCACCCCGCGCATTCCCTTTTAACTTCCAGCATGGCCTTCAATTCCCTCAGCCCAAAGAGCCGGTCGACGTTAACGTGCGTCCTCACAGCAGTGGTCCCGTTTTTCAAAACCATTTTCGCTGCATTTTTTGCCGTTTCTTTGACACCTTCAGCGTCGATGGCTTTTCTTCCACTTCTGATAACTTTTTCCGATTCTTCGTGGGTGCGTGGGATCCATTTCGCATCCCCGCCGAGGCAGGCATGATCCAGGTGCATGTGGGCATCAATGAATCCCGGGATGGTTAATCTTCCCGCGGCGTCCAGTTCTTTTTTTGCTGGCAGGTTTATTTCCTCGCCGACCAGGATTATCGTCTCCCCCTTAATCGCTATATCCACTGTATTTTCTTTATCGATCAATCGGGCATTTTTGATGAGAAGGTCGATATCCTCTGTCATTCGCGATCAAAGATTAATGTTTTTTTCGAGAATATTAATTGTCTGCAGAAAGATTTTTTAACTTTTGAGAAAAGTGCTCACCGATAAAATGCCTTTATTCCGGCCTAAGGAATATTTCCGGGTTGCGACCGTCAGGGAGGCTGTCAGTCTTCTCAAGAGATTTGGCGGGGCCGCAGCAATTTTGGCTGGCGGCACCGACCTTCTGGTGGCGAAACCTCCACACGTGGAATACATAGTTGATATTTCCCGCCTGCCGCTGAACTACATCAAAAAGGGGGCGCGGGGCGTGAGGATAGGTGCCCTGGCTACCCTGAACGATATCGCGGCTTCACCGGAACTCAGGGAGGAACCCTATGATGTGATTGCCAGGTCAACGTGGGACATGGGCACGCCGCTGACGAAGAACTTCGCTACCATCGGAGGAAACATCTGTAACGCCGCGCCATCTGCTGACATGCCCCCGTCGCTGATAGCGCTCGACGCCGAGGCGAGGATAATTGGCCCCAGGGGGAAGAGGAGGGTGTTTTTGGAAGACTTCTTTATAGGCCCTAAAAAGTCGGTCTTGAAAAGGGGAGAGCTGCTTGCGGAAATATTCGTCCCCAGAGCCCCCGCCAATACTAAAGCAGTTTTTCTCAAAAAAGGCCGCACGAGCGAGGATATTGCCCAGGTCAACGTTGCAGTTCGCCTGACGGTTGACGATGGCCTCTGTAAAGCCGCCAGAATAGTCCTCGGCGCAGTTGCACCGACGCCGATCAGGGCCAAGGCGGCAGAGAGAATGCTTGAGGGCAAAGGACTAAAGGAAATTTCCCAGATAATGGTTGATGTGGCCCGGAAAGCCGCGGAGGAGACTAAGCCGATAAGCGATGTCAGAGCCCCGGCCGAATACCGCAGGTCGGTTGCCGAGGTTTTGACGAAGCGCGCTCTTTTGAACTTAATGGAGAGGTTTGGAGGGGCCTGAGATGGTGGGAAAGGGGCAGAAGATGATACGCGTCACTCTGAACGTGAACGGCAGGGACTATGTTGTTGAGGTGAAACCCCACTGGACACTGCTTCACGTTCTCCGGGACCAGCTTGGCTTGACTGGAGTGAAATACGGCTGCGGGACGGGGGAATGCGGGGCCTGCACCGTGCTAATTGACGGAAAGCCAATGACGTCCTGTCTGGTCCTAGCGGCTTCAGCCGATGGTAGGAAGATAGTTACTATTGAGGGGATTGCTGATAAAGGTAAACTGCACCCGATTCAGGAAGCATTTATCGAGGCGGGGGCGATCCAGTGTGGCTATTGTACTCCAGGAATGATTTTGACGGCCAAGGCCCTTCTGGAGAAGAACCCAAATCCAACCGAGGAGGAGGTAAGGCGCGCGATTGACGGCAACCTTTGCAGGTGCACCGGGTATGTAAAAATAGTGAAGGCCATCCTTGAGGCAGCGAAGAAGATGAAAGCATGAGCTGAAACCTTTTGTAATTTAATTCATTGCCACTATTTTATTCACCGTTGATCTTCTGAAAGCGAATGATATTAATACCCTTTTTTGGAAGTATGATGGGTGAAAAGATAACAGAAAATTTTAAGCTGGACAAAATTTTGCGCGTGGATTTGACCAGCGGTTCGGTGAAATCCGAGCCGCTTGAAAGAGGAGCGAAGGAGCTTATAGGGGGGAAGGGGGTCGCTGCTTTTTACATGCTGAAAGAAGTGAAACCAGGAACAGATCCACTTTCTCCAGAAAACAGGTTGATTTTCAGCTGGGGTCCTTTGACCGGGCTGGCTCCGACCACATCCAGGCTAGTGGTGAGCACAAAATCTCCTCTGACCGGGACTTTCTTGGACTCCTATTCTGGAGGGATGTTCCCGGCCAAGTTGAGGTTTGGGCTTCCCGGGCACGTGGCGATAATTTTTGAGGGAAAGGCCGAGGAGATGTGTTATCTTTTAGTGGACCACGGCAATGCTGAGTTGGTGCCGGCCCCAGAGTTGAGAGGAAAGAGCGTTTTCGAACTATACCAGAAATTTGGCGATGGTGCGGAAATCGCGGGGATCGGCGTGGGGGGTGAGAAAATGGTGAGGTACGCCACCATCTCTTCCGATCGGGGGACTCACCACGCTGGCAGGGGTGGTGCCGGAGCCGTCATGGGATCAAAGAATCTCAAGTGTGTTGTCGTCAAAAGTGATCCGCCAGCTTTACCCAAGGAAATTAGGGACTTGGCGGCCGCGTATGTGAAAAAACTGAGGGAAAATCCTGGGACTCAGTGGGCGATTCAGATCGGCACGGCGGGGACCACCTTTTCCTCCCAAAGTGCTGGGCTACTACCCTCGCTGGGATGGAGAATGGGCAGGTTTTTCGGCTACGACAGCATCGGTCCGGAAAAAGTTAAAGAGAGTGTTAAGGAAAGAAAGACTTGTTACTTCTGCCCGCTGGCCTGCGGTTACGCGTTGAAATTGAAGGGCAAATTCGAGATCGAAACGAGAAAGGGGCCCGAATATGAGACGATTGCGATGCTGGGGCCCAATTGTGGTATCGACGACCTAAGCGCCATATCCAAGCTTGATTCACTTTGCGGGGAATACGGCATAGACACCATTGAGGTCGGAAATATCATCGGCTGGCTGATGCGGTGTAATGAGGAGGGGATCAAAATCTTCGATATAAAATTTGGTGATGTGGAGAAGTGCATTCAGGTTATTGAGGCCATCGCTCACAGGGATGGTCGTCTCGGAAACACTTTGGCCGATGGGTTGAAAAAAGCAGCCTCAGTTTTTGGAGGCGAAGATTTCATCGCCGAGTGCAAGGGGATGGGCTATCCGGGTTATGATCCTCGTGGCAGCGTGGCGATGGCCCTCGCCTACGCGACAAGTGATCGTGGGGCCTGTCACAAGAGATCTTGGGCGGTGGGTCCAACGACTTTCTGGGGAGATGCGCCTTACGACTATGACAAGGCTCCAAGGTTTGTCAAGGAGGATCATGACAACAACTCGGCCCTCTGGTGTTTGGCCATCTGCGACTTTGCCAGCCCGGTTTATCTTGAAGATCTTGGTAGTGAGTGGTTAAGGGCCCTTGGTTACAATTTCACCAGAGAGCAGCTGAAATCTCTGGGGGCCAAGGTCTGGAGCATGGTCAGGGAGTTTAATGTAAGACATGGATTTGATCGCAAGGACGATTACCTCCCGAAGATAATGACTAGGCCGCTTGAGGGGGAAGGCCCGGCCAGAGGCAAGAGCATAGACCCTGAAAAGTTCAACCAGATGCTGGACAAATACTATGAATTGCAAGGCTGGACCAAGGACGGAAAACCTAAATCATCCTTTGGTCTCTAAATTATTTGTGTGGTGGAAGAATGGCCGAGAAAATTTTGATTGACAACGGGATTGTTGTCACCATGAATCCCAAGCGCGAGATCCTCAGAAACGCCTCGGTCCTCGTGGAGGGCGACAGGATAGTTGACATCGGTGATTCCAGCGAGG
>Ga0080004_1232683_pt1 | contig 75305 bp, 77 predicted proteins | sample WasSprMetagenome_FD_69207 | JGI IMG/M metagenome (GOLD analysis project Ga0080004, IMG submission 69207) | Sulfidic aquatic microbial communities from Washburn Spring, Yellowstone National Park, USA - WS (SPADES assembly) (version 2) | ecosystem: Environmental > Aquatic > Thermal springs > Hot...
CTCCTCAGCATCCTCAAACCCCTCAACCCTAGATATAAACTCCTCGCTAAAGTCATAGACCTCCACATCGATTAAGCCCCTCAGAGCCTCCCTAACCCTCTCACCCTCGCCAGCCCTCATAAACCCCGTGTTTATGAAGACCCCGTAGACCTTGCCCCCAAGAAACTTCTTAGCTATAACAGCCGATGTAGTACTATCAACACCCCCACTAATACACGCAATAGCACAGTCAACTTCTTTACCAAGGGGCTGAAGCCTCTCATAAATCTTGCTCAACAGAGCCTCAACATCTAAACCCATTGACCATCACACCCAATACCTACAAAACAGCTTCGCTTAAAGCAAATATATAAGTAGTTATGCCTGCATCACGTTTTGTACAATAATTGAATTTGAGTTTCAATAACTGTGTAAATATGTGATGTGATGTGAGTTTAAAAGCAATTAAAAAGCTACATAAATGTTTTCACTGGGATTTAGAGGCTTTTGATAGTGAGGGTCTAGTCCTTGCCTATGTACCCCACACCTCCGAAGTCCATTGACGATATGTCTACACCTGTTATTTTTGTTAATCTTACTACTAGTCTTCCTGTTAGTGCTCTTGTTAACCCCATTACGGCTTCTAGTCTTGATGCAAGGTCTTCTGATAGGTAGTGCACAGCGTTTTTATCGAATAGCACTTGTACTGATGGTGGTATACCTTCTTCACCCCTCCAAAGGGCTAGCACCATCGGCACTCTCGGAAGTGCGTAGACTTTTATAGCTGCGTCACCAAGGTCAATTCTTGTGTAGTTGAGCGGCTCAGCAGCTTTGTATAGAAGCTGGGGGTCTTTGCTAAAAAGCTCTTTAAATACCCCAATATTTTTCCTGACGAGAGGACAGTCAAGACAGTGCTCAGGAACTATTTGCGATAGCGATACAAGCTCCCCGCACTCCCCAACATCATCCCTCGTTTCAGAGTAGAGAGAAAGTATAAAGTAGACCCCGGCAGCCTCCTTAAAAGTCAAGTACCTCTCCAAAACGCTATCATATATAGCACCAGTTTCAAGATCCAGCACAAGCCCAAAGAACCTCAGCTTACTGCTTTTCTCAAACCCAAGCCTCCCAGGCAAACCCCTTATCCTATCCCTAACCCTATCCCAGGAATACCTATCCCAAAAAGAAAGCCAAAAAGACACAGCCAAGCACCCTTATAAGCACCTTCAAAACACCTAAACATAGACACATTTAAAAATATTTCCAATTTAAATAACCAAACAAAGCCAACTTTTTTCCATCGTAATACCAACAAAAAGCCTACTTGCAATTTACTGAAACTTGCTCAAGCCACAGATACTCATAAATACTTTAAATTATAGAATCTTATAGTGCTGAGAGCTCAGGCTCTCTGCTGGGTAAGTGAGGATAGGCTGTGTGGCTGTTGATGGAGAAGCTTCCCGGGTATAAAACTGGAGCTGAGCACTTGCCTGAGCCCTACAGAGGGCTTGTAGTTGAGCTTTGCAAGGCTTTAGAGAAGGTGTTTGGAGAGAAGCTTGTGTCAGTTGTTGTGTTTGGTTCTGTTGCTCGTGGAGAAGCTAGGAGGGATAGCGATATAGACTTGCTCATAGTTGCCCAAGACTTGCCTAAGTCTAGGTTTAGAAGGCATGACCTGTTTGAAGAAGCTGAAAAAGCTGTTGAGCCCATGGTTGAAGAGCTGTGGTCTAGGGGGCTCTACGTAGACTTCTCCCCAATAATACTAAGTGTTGAAGAGGCTAAGAAGCACAGGCCCATATACCTAGACATGGTGATGGACGCAGTAATAGTTTTTGACAGAGGAGACTTCTTCAAGAAGATTCTCGACAAGTTGGCTACCAGGCTTAGAGAGCTTGGAGCTGAGAGAAAGAGATTGGGTAAGCTCTGGTACTGGGTCTTAAAGAAGGAGTACAAGCCTGGGGAGGTGATAGAGATTTGAATAACATGGCAATGGCGAAAGCGTATATGAGGCAAGCATCTGAGAGACTAAGGCATGCTAGAGAAGCTCTTGAAGAGGGAAACCACCCGTATGTTGTGAGACAGTGTCAAGAAGCTGTTGAACTACTACTCAAAGCAGCACTTAGGCTAGTTGGTGTTGAGCCTCCCAAGTGGCACGATGTTGGCCCTACACTTAAGAGAGAGGCAAACAGATTTCCACAGTGGTTTAGAGAACTAATACCGAAGCTTGCAAGAATTTCACGAAAACTTAGAAGAGAAAGAGAGCCTTCCATGTATGGCGATGAAGAGTCGGGTGTGCCACCAGACGAACTCTATGATGAGGAAGATGCTAGAGAAGCTCTTGCAAATGCAACAGAAGTTTTTCAAGTAGTCTCTAAGCTCTTCACCGAGCTAACTGAATCGGAAGCTGAGGATTTTTAAAACCAGTACTGTGGTGCCTCACTTACTCTAACCCTATCCTCATCCTTAAATCTCCATAAGCCAGTTTTTGGCGCTAATAATACCACTCCCAGCTCTTCAATGAGGACATCACTTATTAGGACTTCGTATTCTATCAGAGATATCATAGCGTCGCATTTAACAGGGCCCACAGTTCTGTCGCCAGCTAGAACATACACATCCAATGCCTTTGGAATTAAATAATTTCTTACAGGACCCCCTGCTGTTCCTACTTCAATGAGGTTAGCGTCTGGTGGCGGTGGCCATAAATCTAATTCGCGTGCTAACGACCTTGGTATTAGTAGTTGTGGAGTCTCAGCTTCAAAACCAGAATTTGCAAGTGCTGATGTTATGACCTCCTTACCGCTTCTGCTAACAATTTTGAGCTTTACTCTCACACCCACTTATTGCACTCCCTCTTCTCAGTGGGTATATGTGTCCAATTCTCCTCTTAATTGTATATATGTGTCCAATTCTACCAACAATTTTACCAAGCTTCATGATTTAGCACTACCATAAACTTTGCTTAACACAATTAAAAACTTTAAAATAATTATAGTACAGCCTTCACCAGCTCTTTGAAGCGCTGTGCGTCTTGAGCCATGTAGACGTTGTTAAACATTACATAGGCTTCTCTGCTCCTCTTCATAATCTCCTTCACTATTTCAGCTAGTTTTTGCAGGTCTTGGTCTGTGTACCTGTACCTGTAGTTAACCTCTCCCTCACCAATTCCGTGGAGCCTGAAGTAAGCAACGTCTTTGTCTACTGCTGGAAGTGTTTTGAATGGGTCTACAACGTGAACAAGGTTTTTGAATCTAGAGACAATTTCTGCGACTTTACCTGGGTTCTGAAGCCATGTACCCCTAGGCTCCCAGCCTATGATGAAGTTGGCTGTGGCTGCTGATGAGAAGAACTCTATAGCATTTCTAAAGTTCTCTTCTGAGTATCCAAAGCTCGGGGGTGTCTGAATAACAACAACCCTTGCGCCAAGGGCTTTAGCACCCTCAACAACTCTCTCCCAAGCCTCGAAAACCTCCTTAGTTGGCTTCAGAAAGCCGTACCTATCAGCAAGCTTCTTATCAGGCACTACCTTTGCCCTCTTCCAAGTTGGGGAGTCCAGGGGATGCGAAACAGCTTGCCAAGCCTTCATAGCAAACACAAAGCCCTGTGGAGCTTCAGAAGCTAAGCTTCTCAGCTTCCCAGGCTCAGGAGGGTTATAGAAAGTGTCCTGAAGCTCAACAGCATTAAACACTGTGTAGTACCTCTGCCTAGCCATGCAAAAACCACAGCAGCCAATGTAAAGCATATCAACACCCACTATGAAGAATAGTAGTTAAGAGTATTTAAGTACTCAGATAAAAGCTATAAAGAGTTCCTAACCTCAAACAACTAAGTCACTTAGCAATGCAGTGCACCAGCATTTAGCAAAGCCCTGCATTGGTTATGACTAGTCATGGCAATATCGAGCACAACGGCTAGGTCTTCTCTCTTCACAACCTTCACTACTCTCCACAAGGCTTCAAGTACGCTTAAATCGCTGTAGTAAAGCTCGTGTCCTCTGAGCGTTCACCACTCGCCAAGACTTGTAATTGGCTGTGAGTGGTTGTAATTACTTGGCGAGTGGCACATCACGCTACCCCCGAGCCCCCTCACCACAGCAGCTCACCGCTAGTCGCCTAGCAGTTCATCGCCCTGCGGTTCTCGGAAACCCGGGGGATAGTGGTGGGTATTAAGTCTCTTAGGTTTATAAATTTTGTAGAAGCTCAGCACTCTCTATAGCCCTGAGAAGTATTCAAAATATTTACAGCTATTTATAAATCACTTCAAATCTGCAATAGCCTTGGCAAAGCCTTCATAATGGCTTTGCTTGTTTTAAAGCCTAGGAATGGCAGGGTGAAGGAGGTGTCAAGAAGTATTCTCAAGTTTTTCCTGCTCACGCAAACTCTCCTCCTCAATCTTCAAAGCCTATGTAGCCAACCTTAAGGCCCGTGAACAGCAAACCAAAGAGCGTTTCTCACAGGCTCTAAACAGTTCTACCCCCCTCGACATAGAGCTTGAGCTTCAAACCCTCAACAATACCGAGCTTCTTAGCCGCAGCCTTTGGAATAGCCACAAGCCTCTTTCTAGAGACCTTGACCTCAAACACAGGTGTAAAACCCATACACACTAAGCCCATTACACGCAGCTAAGATAAGCTGTATAAGCTTGGTCCAAGACATGGGACTAGCCTAGGAATTAAGCCTTTTGAAGTGCAACACGAACAAAAATTTCAATTGTTTAGCAAGGTTTAGTGGCATTTCCCCATGTGGATAAGCTTAAAGAGTTTTTCACTATTGCAACTCTTGCAGGTGTGAGATTTGTGCCTTACTTAGATGTTGAGGAGTTTGATAGGTGGATGAAGAGTGCTTTGAAGACTCTTGAATCTGCTAAAAAGGATTTGGAGTTTGAGTACTATAACTGGGCTTGTTTTAAAGCACATCAAGCAGTTGAAAAGGCTTTAAAGGCTGTGTTAATTGGTGTTGGAAGACCTAGAGCTGGACGCTCTCTAACATATTTGCTTAGGTATTTATCTGAAGTTGTTGGTGAAAAGCCTCCTGAGGAGATTACCTATGCTTGTAGTGTTCTTGACAAGTTCTATATTCCCACTAGGTATCCTAATGCGTGGGCTGAGGGCATACCAGAGGACTATTATAGTAGGAGAGAAGCTGAAGAGGCTATAAGGCTTGCTACACGTGTTATTGAGTGGGTTAGTGAGCTGTGGCAAAGGTTATTGAAGAGCGGGTGAGGGAGAGGGAAGAGGCTGTTAGGGAGGCCAGAGAGTTTGCAGTGTGTGTTTCTCAAAAGCTTGGTAAAGTAACAGCAATTCTCTTTGGCAGTTTTGCTAGAGGAGATTTTAATGTGTGGAGCGATATAGATGTACTTATAGTTGCTGAAAACCTTCCTCAAAAACCTCTAGAGAGGCTCAGCACTATTGATGTATGCCTATCAAGGTTTCCAAGAGTAGAGCCCATACTTATAACAATTGAAGAGTTTGTCAAGATGAAGAAGAAAAGCGTTGCTGTTATAGAGGCTGTAGAGAGGGGTATTGTGTTGCTAGACATGCTAAACCTCATTAGCACAGCTTAAAGCTACCTGTGCTCCTCACAGGACTCCCCAACTTCTCTGTACAAGATGCAAATTCCTCTACAGCATTACTAGATTACTAGCTAGAGCTGCAGGGTTTTGCTTGAAGAGGTTAGAGGATGTTTTATAAAGTGAACTATGTTAGTTCTGAGAGGTATTGCTCTATGTACTGTGCGTGGTCCACGATTCTCTCGATGTGTCTCATTATAATGGCTTTAACCGCGACTTCTCTTGATACTGTTGTGCTGGAGGTTACTTCGAGAAGTACGTTTTTGTAAGCTTCATCTACACGGTTATCCACTTCATTCACAATGCCTACTCTTTTTGGTGAAAACTCTATGAGGTCGTTGAGAGCTGCTTCAACAGCTTTTTCAGCTTCTCTAAATGCTTCTGATAGGTTTGCCACGGTGCTCAGCCCTGAGGATGGGGCTAGCATAGAGTCTATTCTTGCTATTTCTCTACAGTACCTAGATATTCTGTACACATCGTAAGCTATGCTTATCAGCACGTGGGATGCCAGTAGCTCTCTCCCCAGGGGCTGTCTCCTAGCTATGAATACAAGCACCTCGTTTACAAATTCCCTCCGAATTCTATCCAAAATCGCTGCAGTGTTCTCTATTTCTCTCCAAAACATCTTCCTCTGCTCAACATCACTTACAGACATGAGCTTTTCAGTTACCTGCAAAATCCCCTTGATGTTCTGAGCCATGCGGATTAGTATGCCCTTTAGCTTCTCAAGCTCAGCAACAGTCAAGGACACTAGATCTCGCCTCGCAACAGCTTTTGAGCAACTTCTGTAGAGGGGCGTAAAAACAGTTGCTGTGCAGGTCCCTGCTCAACAACCCTCCCATCATAAAGCACAGCCACGTAATCAGCAACCCTTGCTGCTTGGTGTGGAGAGTGTGTAACCATAACCACTGTGACCTCGTCTTTTAGCGAAACTATTGCCTCTTCAAGCTTCCTAGCATTAACAGGGTCGATATTGGCAGTGGGCTCGTCGAGAAGCAGAAGCCTTGGCTTCATAGCCAGAGCCCTTGCCAAGCACAGCCTCTGCCTCTGCCCACCGCTAAGCTGGTGTGGATAGTCATAGAGCCTGTCCTTAACCTCGTCCCACAGCATAGCCTTTTCCAAAGCCCACTTAACCACTTCATCAAGCTCCCTCTTGCTCTTAGCAACGCCATTTATCTTTGCAGCTACAGCAACATTCTCATATATAGTCAGGTGTGGAAATGGGTTAGGCACTTGAAACACCATACCAATGTATTTTCTCAGCTCATAGGGGTCTGAGCGCAGAGCATCAAAGTTTAGAACCTTTACAAAGCCCTCTACCCTAGCCCCCTCAACAAGGTCTATAAGCCTGTTTACAACCCTAAGCAGAGTTGTTTTGCCAGATCCTGATGGGCCCATGATTACAAACACAGTGTTGTAAGGTATTCTCAGCGTTACCTCCTTCAGTATCTGCCTATCACCAATATAAACACTCACGTTATTCATTTCAACTGCAAACATCTATAGCCTCACCTCTTTAACAATAAGCTTAGTTGCTAAAAACACCATTAGGTAGGCTAAGAGGAGGAGTGCTGTAGCTCCCCACGCAACTTGGTGCCACACTGTATAGGGAGAGAGAATGTAGTCAAATATTAGAAGGGGTATGGCATCCACAGGTGCTGTTGGTGAAAAAGATACTCCTGTTCTAAACCTTCCAGCTGTGAATAGAAGAGCAGCTGTTTCCCCCATCACCCTAGCCACTGTCATGAGCACCCCAGTAGTAAGAGCTTTTCTAGCTACAGGTATGAGCACTCTTACCACAGCGCCCCACCTGCTCATAGCTATTGCAAAAGCAGCTTCTCTGTATACTGATGGTACTGAGCGTAGTGCTGTGGAAAAGTATGTGTAGGTATAGGGCAGGGCAATTACAGCCAGTGCAACTGCTCCTGCTAAAGCAGAAAAGCTCTTCATAGGCACAACAACAAGTGTGTAAACAATCATTGATACAGCTATTGTTGGAATACTTGCAAGAGACTTTGCAATAGCGTCAACAGCTAATGAAAGTGGGTTACTTGGAAACTCTGCAGTGAGAATTGCTGCAAACAGGCCTAGAGTAACTGCTATTGGAAGCGATATGGCTGTCATGAGCAGGGTTCCCGCAATTGAAGGCGCTATACCTCCAACTTCTTTTGAAAGTGGTGTTGGTGGTAGGTCTGTGAAGAAGCTTGTACCAGCCTTGGCAATAACTGCAAACCCGTTTGCAAAAACTGTGAGTATTATGTGTAAAACTGGTGCTATTGCCAGTACTGAGAGGGCTATTATTAGGCACGTGAAGAGCTTTTCCCTTAGCTTTCTCCAGCTATACAACTACCCTCAGCCTCCACCTAACTATAGTTGTTGAGCCATAGAAACTGAGCGCAATGGCTATCAACACAACTACTAGTATAGAAGAGTAGAGAACTGTTTCAGCATACTGATAGAGATAGGCATTGGCAAACTGAGAAGCTATTAACGCAGATACTGTATAGCCTGGAGCAAACAGGCAGCTACTCAAATACATAGAGTTACCAACTGTTGTAACAGCAATTGTTGTTTCACCAAGAGCTCTCGCAAACCCAAGCACTAGTGCCGCTATAATTGCGGGTCTTGCTAAAGACAGCAAAATCTTTATAGACTCATACCTAGTTGCACCAATGCCATAGCAAGCCTCTCTATACATCACTGGAATGCTCTGGTAAGCCTCGAGAATAAGAGTAGTGACGTAGGGAACTATCGAAATCCCTATAGCAACTCCTGCTGCAAACACGGAAAAGCCTGTTACAGGTCTGCAGGAGAAGAGTGGTATGAATGGTAAAGCGCTGTGCAAGGGCTCCATAGCGAACTGCTTTAAGAAGGGCACGAGGTATTGAGAAGCCCACACAGCATATACAATTGTTGGCATGCCCCCCATGAGCTCCACAATAGAAGATACAACACTTTTTAAAGCACCTTGCAAGTATTCAGCTATTGTAATTGCCAGTGGAATGGAGAGAATGAGTGCTGTTAGCAAGGCTATAGCGGAAGTTGTTAGCGAGCCTATTACTGGGGCGAGAAGACCATACACTTCCCTCTCAGGATTCCAAATACTTGAAGCAAATAGTGCAAGCCCGAAATGCTGAAATGCGTCTAGAGAGCGCAGGGCTATTGTTGTAACCGATACTACTAGTACTGCTAGTAGTGATATGGAGAGTGGTAGTAGCGATAGAAAGAAGAGCTTATCTCTTTTGGAAAACACTATAGTGCCCACCATAACATGGTGTAAATCACTGAGACACAATTTCGCTAGCCGCCTTAATCAGAAGCTCTCTCACAGCTTGAGGAGGCGCGACATAGCCTTCTATAACGTAGTTATAGCCTTCTTCTGCAACCCACTTTAAGAATAGCTTAAGAGCCTCTGCTTTCTTCGGATCATCGTACTTCTTCCACAGCAGTATATGTGTTGGCCCTAGTATTGGGTAGCTTTTTTCGCCAGGTGCGTAAATAACGCTGTCTAGAATTCCGCTAAAGTCGTCAAGAGGTGTTGTGGGTATCTTTGCGTTTTTCAAAGCTTCTTCAAGTGTTTCTCTTGTTGGAAGCACAAAGTTTCCTGCAGCATTCTTTATAGCAGCTATGCTGAGGTTGTTCTTAATGGCGTAGCTCCACTCAACATAGCCCACGCTGTAGGGTGTTTGCATAACACTCTGAGTAACACCCTCGTTCCCCTTCCCACCAACACCTCTTCCAACAGCCTCAACAGGCCAGCTAATGCTCTTCCCAACAAGCTCCCTTGGCCACACCCCTCCGGAGGCCTTGTAGAGAAATGTTGTAAATAGCTCTGTTGTTCCACTAGAATCTGACCTATACACAGCTATAATCTCTTTATGTGGTAAGAGATGGGCTGCGTCAGGATTCAAATTCTTTATGTAGTCATCGTCCCAGTACATAATCTCACCCTTGTAAATCTTAGCTATTGCAACACCATCAAGCCTCAGCACCGTGCTTCTCGGTAGCTCAGGAATGTTGTAAACCACGACAACAGGGCCGAAGAGCCATGGGACTTGGAGCACAGAGCCCTGGTACTGTTGCCATTTGTCTCTAGATAGAGGCGGGTCGCTACAGCCAAAATCAACAACCTTTTGGAAGAACATTGACTGCCCAGCTCCACTACCAACAGATTGGTAATTTATTTGAACTCCATACTTTTCCTGGAATATCCTTGCCCACTCAGAGAGCTGAGGGTAGACAAAGGTTGAGCCAGCACCCTGCAAAACCACTCCCCGCAAATCAATACCAGTGCTTGTAGTAGTGGCGGTCTCTTTACCCCCTCTATAGATTTGAAGTGCGCTGTAGGCAATAGTGATTGCTATGATGAGTACAGCTAGAGCCACTGCTACAACTATTTTGCGCATGTACATCGCCTGGGTTTATCAATTCTAGCACCAGTTTATATAAGTCTTTGTGATACATGTTTATAGAAGCTTATACTTTTCTCAGATGTTAGTGTATAGCTAGAGATAAGTTTATAGACATGTTTATCAGTATTGGGCTAGGTTCTTCTCTATGTAGCTTAGCACATAGGCTAGCTTCTCTTTGTCTAACTTCTCCAGCCAGTCAATTGTGTTTCCGTAGTATGCAGGCTTTTCTCCAAAGACTATGTCTAAAACCTCTAATGCTAATTCTTCAGTTGTTTTAGCTGTTGCATCTACCTCTATCACCATGTCTTCACCCAGCTCCTCTACAGCATTAACAGTGCAAATAGCGAGCAACTCTGCTTCAACATTTTCAGCAACTTTTTTTGAGTTCCAGCCCCTCTTCTCAAGTATGTGTATAAGCTCTACAGGGCTTTTCCTAAGCACAATTACAAGCTCTAGCACATCCCTAGGCACTATTTCAACATAGTGACCAACTATTATTAGAGGGCCCTGAACCTCGGCTAGCTCTGCAACAGCTTTGCCAAGCCTATTCTCATCAACTATATAGCTCCCCTTATCACTATCATAAGCTATGACATAGCCTTTACTTATGGCAAACTCGCTCAACTCCACAACAGCTAAACCCAGTTCTCTAGAGAGCTTAGAAGCTAAAGCACTTTTCCCAACACCAGGAACACCTGAAATGCCAAGAGACTTCATTGCCTTAACCCAAAACACAACATCTTATTATGCATGCGGCTGAGAGGGTTTCCCCGAGGCAATCATCTCTGAATAGCTGTGAGTATTTGTGTGTATTTTGTTTCTTGCCCCGGGGTTCCCGGGCTCTGTTCGGGTTTTCATAGCATCACTGCCCGGGCTATCAGGGCTCCACACAACCCCCAAGCCCCTCATCCGCATTAAGTGTATTAATTCAAGCACCAAAAATCATCATCAACAGCTAAACATGTGTGAAGAGGCTAATAAATCTAAGAGATATTCACAACTATTCACATGCATCTAACAGTTAATGTATACCCGGCTACGGCTTTTATGGTTTTAAGAATGTGCCTTGCTTATGAAAAGCCCTGTGGCTTGCATGGGCTCGGCTTTGCCAGGTATGCTGTGTTGCGTGTTAATAAGGGTTTAGGCATATGAGTTTTCCTTAAGAAATTTTTATTCTAATGATATGCTTCAAGCATTTATGCAGATGCTTGACTCCTTATATAGTATTGGCAATAGTATAGAGGTTTTTGGGAAAAAATCCATGGTCTCCTTACCGGACTTTGAAAAGAGATGGGCTGGAGGCCCAACTATTGGAGAGAAGTTTAAGGAGTTGTTTAGGAAGAAAGAGCCTATAAAGCAGAAGCTCGTAATGGCGAGCTATAAGATAAGGTCTATGGTTAGCAGGCTAGAGGTGTTTATAGAGAGGCTTAGGGAGAGGGACAGGACGCTGTTTGAGAGAGTTGTAGATGCTCTTACTCAAGGCGATGAGATTAGGGCTGCTATGTATGCTAATGAAATTGCTGAAATTAGGAAAATGGTTAAGCAACTCACAATAACCCAAGTTGCTCTAGAGCAAGTTTCCCTAAGGCTAGACACTGTGATAACAATGGGCGATGTTATGGCCGGGCTCATACCTGCTGTTGGAGTAATAAAGGAGCTTAAGAGCGTTGTTAAAGGCATAATGCCAGAGCTCTCTCTAGAGCTCTCAGAAATAGAAGAGGGCCTGAGAGATGTTGTGATATCAGCTGGAGAAGCCCTTGGAATGCCAGCAGGAGACATCTACACAACTCCAGAGGCTAGGAAAATCCTCGAGGAGGCTAAGGTAGTAGCAGAGCAGAGAATGAAGGAGAAGTTCCCAGAGCTACCCTCACTTGTTACAACAGCTGCTCAGAAGGGCACAGCTCCAGCAACAGGCACAGCATAACACCTATTCACTTCTTTTCCAAGCCTTTTTTAACACATAAGCTTTTTAAACCATAGCACTTCTCTAACCACAAGTACTTAAGAGTAGTGTTCTGAGGAGCGTAGGTGGCTTTACCTATGAGTACTGTGAGTAAGTTTGTGGGGGTTGTGAAGGGGTATAGGAGGGGTGGGGCTAGGCAGTACAACAGCCAGGTACTTGTACAAGTGTTTACAGATCCAAAGGCTGTTGGAGGACTTGTTGGTGCAAAGGTTATTGCAAGAGATGCCCACGGTAATGTGTATAGAGGTAGAGTTGTTAAAGTGCATAGCTTTAAGAACTGTGTTGTGGTGGCAAGGTTTAAGCCTAACATACCCGGGCAACTAATAGGATCACATGTAGAAATTGTTGTGTAGAGAACAGCTTTTAGAAAAGGCTTTTTGCACTTCTATGCCTAGTCAGCTTAACTCTGATTAATCATCTTCTCATTTTTGCCGGGTTCTCATCACTATAGTTTTAGAAAAGTGTATCTGGTTATAAATGTGTTTAGAGAGAACTCTTTTCTTGAGGTGCTTTAGGCGTGGAGTTTGCAGTTATAGCACAAACGCTAGAGATCTTGGAGAAGACTACTAGTAAGATTCAGCAGGCAGCTACACTTGCCATGCTATTTAAAAAGACTCCTCCTAGTGTTATAGACAAGGTTGTTTACTTAATCCTTGGGACTCTGTGGCCCGATTGGAAGGGCATGCCTGAGCTTGGCGTAGCTGAAAAAGGTATTCAAAAGTGTATAGCACTGGCGACAAACACTACTGAAGCTGAGGTTGAGAAGCTTTACAAGTCTCTTGGCGACTATGGGGCAGCTGTTGAAAGGCTTAAAATGAGTAAGCAGGGAAAGGCAGCGGGGTTGACAGCCTTTATAAAGAGTGCTAAGGGTGTGCAGGGGAAGAAGCTAGATGTAGAGACTGTTTACAACGCCCTTGCCAAAATAGCCATGCTCCAGGGCGAGGGGAGCAGGGACATGAAGCTAAGGCTACTAACGGCATTGCTAATGGATGCAGAGCCTAAGGAGGCTAAGTACATTGTGAGGTTTGTAGAGGGAAGGCTGAGGCTTGGCGTTGGGGAGGCCACAGTAATGGATGGGCTTGCCTCAGCATTTGGAGTGTCAAGAGATCTCATTGAAAGGGCTTACAACGTGTACCCAGACCTGGGGGCAATAGCAAAGCTCATAGCTGAAAAAGGAGGCTCTGCTATTAGGGATATAAAGCCCACTCCAGGCATACCCCTGAGGCCAATGCTTGCAGAAAGAGCTAGTGACCCTGTTGAAATTATGAACAAGGCCGGGGTCCCAGCTTTAGCAGAGTTTAAGTATGATGGTGAGAGAGGGCAGATACACAAGAAGGGTGAGAAGGTGTGGATATTTTCAAGAAGGCTAGAAGACATAACTCATCAGTATCCAGATGTAGTTGAAATGGTTTTAAAGTATGTGAAAGCTGATGAGGCTATAATTGAGGGGGAGATGGTTGCTGTAGATCCTGAAACAGGAGAGTTTAAGCCGTTTCAAGAGCTTATGCACAGAAAGAGGAAGAAGGACATACACGAAGCCGCAAAGGAGTACCCTGTGGTAGTCAGGCTTTTTGACTGCCTCTATGTCAATGGTGTTGACTTGACTAAGAGGCCACTGCCAGAGAGAAGGGAGTGGCTTAAGAAAATTGTTGAAGAAAGCGAGGGGTTTAAAATTGCTGAACATACTCTTGTGAAAGACACTAAAGAGCTAGAGCAGTTCTTCTTAAAGGCAATTGAAAGTGGCTGTGAAGGCCTTGTGGTCAAGTCTCTTGGCATAGACTCTGTGTATCAGGCCGGTGTAAGGGGGTGGCTGTGGATAAAGTACAAGAGGGACTACAAGAGCGAGCTCTCAGATACAGTAGACCTTGTTGTTGTAGGGGCTTTCCATGGGAGGGGCAAGAGGGCAGGCACCTACGGAGCACTCTTGCTAGCGGCGTACGACCCAGATACAGATAGGTTTGTAACAGTTTGTAAAGTTGGAACAGGGTTTACAGATGAAGAGCTAGCCCAGCTACCCAAGAAGCTAGAGCCCTACAAACTACCACACAAGCACCAGAGAGTCGATAGCGAGATGGAAGCTGATGTGTGGTTCGAGCCAGCACTAGTAATGGAAGTTGCAGGAGCAGAAATAACACTTTCACCAGTACACACATGCTGCTGGAGCTGGGCAAAGCCAGAAACAGGAATATCAATAAGATTCCCCAGGTTCATAAGGTGGAGAGAAGATAAATCACCAACAGAAGCAACAACATCGAAAGAGCTCTTTGAAATGTACCTCAGAAAGCTTAAGAAAATAGAGAAAGCAGAGCCGAAGGCGGAAGAGGTATAAATGAATTAGCAGAGCTTTGACTTAGAATAAAAAGAAGTGCAAAAGCCCTGATTACTGCAGGGAGTATAGTGCATTTCTAGAGAGCTTAAGGAGATGAATGGCAGGCTTGGACTAGCTGATGTGAGGAATTAAGGGTATTTGCTGAGCTGTTTTGATTAAGGGAGTTCTCTATGAGATGGATAAACTGCTTGCCTATACACTTTCTGACGGCTATCGATTAGTTAGGTTTAGTTAGGTGTAGCAAGTTCTTTATTTCAATGTTTAAAGTATTTATTTCCCTTTGTTGCAGAGCTCCGTTTGGTGTCTCTATGAGTGAGGCATTGCCTGGCTATAGCGGTGTTGCAAGGGATTTGCTTGAGAAGCTGGGGGCTAGGGTTGGGTGTAGGGTTAGGCTGACTACTACAGGTAATGTTGTGTTGGAGGGGCTTTTAATGCCTCGCCACGAGTTTAGTGCTGATGATATTATTGTGGTTAAGCTTGATAATGGCTACAACATTGGGGTGTCTATACACAGGGTTGCAAAGGCTGAGCTTATTGAGTGTGCTGAAAGGCCTGTGCATAAGGCTGTGGAGGTTCCCGGTTCTGAAAGGCCTTTAGTTAAGATAGTTGGGTGTGGAGGTACTATAGCTAGTAGAGTTGAGTATGAGACAGGGGCTGTTAAGCCTGCTATGAGCCCTGCTGACCTTATGGAGATAATACCTGAGCTAAAGGGGCTTGCGAGTTACGATGTTGAAGTGCTGTTCAATATTCTTAGTGAGGACATGACTCCTTGGCATTGGAAGGCTATTGCTGAAAAGGTTTACAAGTCTATGCTGAGTGGTGTAGACGGTGTTGTGCTTACACACGGAACAGATACCATGAGCTATACAGCAGCGGCCCTAGCCTTTGCACTGCAAAACCTGCCAATGCCAGTAGTTCTCGTGGGTGCGCAGAGAAGTAGCGATAGGCCTTCTACAGATGCTGCAACAAATCTAGTGGGAGCTGTAATAACTGCGTTGAAAGCGCCCTTCGGAGAAGTTGTAGTGGCAATGCACTCCACACCCTCAGATGCAGAGGTCTTGGTGCACAGAGGGGTCAAGGTAAGGAAGATGCATAGTAGTAGGAGAGATGCTTTTCAAAGCATAAACGACTTGCCGCTTGCTAAAGTAGATCTGGGCAAGAGGGAGCTTGTGGTAATTAACAGCAGGGTGATTCCTAGGTCTAAGGGTGTTGAAGATGTTAAGGCTGTTATAGGCTTTGACAATAGGGTGGCGCTTGTAAAGGCTTACCCAGGGTTCCAAAGCGAAATAATAGACTTTCTCATTGATAGGAAGTTCCACGGAATTGTTATAGAGGGTACTGGGCTTGGGCACATAGGTAGCTACGCAATAGAGTCCATAAGGAGGGCTGTGGAGGAGGGAATAGCTGTTGTCATGACAACACAAACCCTCTTCGGAAGGGTAAACATGAATGTGTATACAACAGGGCGAAAGCTTCTCTCAATAGGTGTAATACCTGGGGAAGACATGCTACCAGAGGTTGCCTATGTGAAGCTAAGCTGGGTTTTGGCACAGACAAGGGACTTGAAGGAAGTGAGGAAGATAATGCTTACAAATTACGTTAATGAGATAAACCCTGTTCACACACCTCAGCTCTACCCAATATGGCTACACTAATTCATATCTCTCAACGTCGCTTCACATAAGCTTATATTAAGTTTCTCCCTACATGACCTAGAGGTGCTATTTTGAAGAAAACAATAGTAATAATTATCGCTGTACTCACCATAGCCATTGGCATTACTGTAGCACTTTTAGTGTTGCCAAAGCCATACACACCTCCTCCATGCCCTGCTAAGGACAACTCATTCTTCGTGGTGTATCTCGACATCCCCCCAAATGAGGAGGCGTTTAAGCAGGTTGCCGATGCAATAAGCTATGTCATTGCAGTAAACTCCAGCAATACTATAAACATAGCATTTTCTCTATGCAGCATTAAGTACAGCGAGTTAGAGAAAGAACTTCAAACACTACTTAAAAACTACACAACATTTCCAATTATGGGTGTGCACACTTCTAAAGACTTATCAAAAGTTGCAGTAGCTCAACAGCTTTTTGATTTCTATGGCAATTACTATGTGGTGAAAGAGGACTTTGCGTGGCGCATATCTGCAATATTGCCGTACTACGGCTACACTATTTTTAAGGAGGGGGGCATTGTTGCAGAGATTGTTAAAGCACCGAAGGTCTTCATTAACGAGACTCCTGTAATAGGCTCTCTCAACTCCAAGTACTATCTGGTGATATATGAAGATGCTCACTGCCCAGCTTGTGCACGGTTCTACGCAGAGTCACTACCAGTTATAGAGAGGTTTGTTGAGAACAACACCTTTGCAATAGTGTTGAAAAACTTCATTGTGCATGAAGAGGTTTTGCCTATGCATAGAAACATTACTGCAATGTACTTAGTGACTAGAAATGCTACTGCAGTACTCGAGGTTATGAAGTCTATTTACAGGCTTATGAATCTCGGAATCTCTCCTCCAGCAGATTACGTTGCAAGTTTTGTGAGGAATATGACAGGTTATAGCTATTTCAATGTCACTAGAGAGATTATTGATAAGGTAATTAAGGAGGATGTTGAAGAGGGGCTTAGCTATAGAGTCACAGGCACCCCAGGGCTTCTCATATGGAGTAGAGAGCGGAATAAGGGTGTGGTTATAGTTGGGCATATTAGTGCAGAAAACCTTCTAAGCATTGCAAGGAGGTATCTAAGCTAATCACTTTTATGTTAGGTCTCCACAGCTACAGGTAAGCTCATGTATAACTCTGTGTAGCTCTTCTAAACCAAGCATGTTTTTTGCTGATACCCTTGGAACCCTGGTTGCCTTTGCGTAAAGCCATATCGTGTTCACAATATTTGCAAGCATTTCCCCATAGGTGCCTTTGTTTCTGAGCTTCTCTACAACCTCCTCAACATCACTAACAACATCTCCTACTAGGCTTAGGTTTTCAGCAACATCAATTTTATTTATAACTGGCACAACGTCTACTCCTAGGCGTGCTTGAAGAGCTATGCACATTATTGCTACAAATGCGTAATCCTCATAACGCTTAACAACCTCACCATCTAGTACAAAAACAGCTACAAACTCTCTACCATACTTGCCAAGGCTTTGGCTAAGCTTAAGCGCAACATCTCTAAATATGAATACCTCCATCTGCCCGGGGGTGTCAATAAGTATAAAGTCAGCGTCAGTGCTGTCAATAGCCTTTGTCACAATATCAACATTTTCACCCAGCATCTCCATGGACTTAACAAGAGCACCGTTAGGCCCAAGCCCAAGCTCTTTGGCAATTCTATGAGCGTCTATGTACATTCTTATGTCGAAGTCTGGCTGATACGGTATGTACTCAGCAGCTGTATCTAGGTTAACCTTGTAAACTCTTAATCCAAACTCTTCTGAAAGCCACTTAGAGTATGCATAGACTAGTGTTGATTTTCCAGAGCCTGCAGGGCCCAAGAACATGACAATGGCCTTGCCCATCTCACTCCACAGCTGTATAGCTTTTGCTAAGAAGCTGTTTAAGCGTTTGCTACATAAATAGCGAAGGGCTTACACCGGGTATCCGAGGAGAAGGGTTATTGCTACGGCTAGTGCTGAGGAAAGAATGAAGAGAGTGTACAGCACTACTACAAGCTCTTTCTCACTTAAGCTAGAGCCTGAAAATCTTGTGATAAGCCTTACCAGGGTTATGGGTGCTGAAGAATCTCTTGATGCATGTATGCAGCCCACTTCATCAACATATGTAGGCCTCTTAACGCTTTCCTTTTGCAAAAACCCCCTTACGGAGGATATGTAGTAAAAGCCGTTTATGTACATAGGGGCTGAGGCTAGGACATAGTAAAATTCTAACCTATTTAAAATAAGCATAAGGGGTACTGTTACCCCCATTACAAAAGCACCTGAATTGCCATTGAATATCCTTGCTGGGTAGAGATTGAATGGCGTGTAGAAAAGAAGGGCTATGGTGAAGACTAGGAGTAGCAACGCCTCTGAACCTTTAAGGCCTTCACCTGTCAAAATCTTGAGTACTAGTGCAAAGATGTGAAGAGAGAGTGTAAATACTGGAAGAACACCGTTGTGTGTATCAATCATATTTGCACCATTTTGATACACTGTGAATGCTGCTAGGAGGAGTAGTGGGTATAGCCTGGAGATTCTCACAAAACCTGCAAAGGGTATCCAAGGCCTAGGGGTGTAGAGGTGCGTTAGGAGAATTGGGAGAGCTGGGAGAAATCCTAGTAATATCTTCCACCTGGACTTCAGGTCGAGAATATCATCTGCAAGCCCTATGCAGAAGGAGATTCCTAGTGAAAGCAGTACAGCTATACCAACACTACTCCTTATACCACCAGATAAGAGTAGTGCTAGAGTGCCTCCCACAAGCCCTGAGAATACAGCAAAGCCCCCGTTGCAGGGAATCCTAGGCTTATCAACTTTATGCACATCTACACACAAAACATTGAACCTTCGCTCTAAGTGTATAGAGAGCAGAGTTGCTGTAATAGTTATAGTAGCTGTTATAACTATTAATAGCACTCTTCACAGCCTCTTCAACTCTGTAAAGCATGAGTCACACAAAAAAGTGCTTTGCGTTGCCTAGGGCTGTGGGTAGAGTAAAATCCTTTGTGTAGATGTAGTAACTCTTCCTCGCTTAAGCTCGTAAAGCGTAACAGCAATATCTCCTGTACTACTAATCGCAAGCTCTGCAAAGGAGGGTGTAAATGATCCTCCGCCGCCACCCCAAACACCTGTTACAGAGCCTGGATTTATATGAAGAACTCCTGAGTAAGTAGTTGTGAAGGGGGCGTGGGTGTGCCCAGATATGAGAATCGATACATTCATACTCTTTGCAAGCATGGTCAAAGCCTGTACATTGCCCCTGGGCCTCACCTGGTCTCCATGAACAACACCAATTCTAAAGCCAAGCACCTCGAAAACCTCTTGCTCTGGCAAGTCGAGGTAGTCCATGTTGCCCTGCACAACGTAAACCTTCTTACCCAAGCTCTTAACAAAGTCAAGAACCTCTGGGTCTACCAAGTCCCCAGCATGAACAGCAACATCATAAGCCTTGCTTCTAAAAATTTCTAGAAACTCCTCTGGAAACCACTCAGCCCTCTCCCTAATATGGCTATCTGATAACACTAGCACAAGCCTCTTCTCAGCCATTGGGGAGCACACTACACAAGCTATTTACATGTTTTAAGCCATAAAAGCTTTACACAATGCCTAAGCAACAAAGCTGCAACGCTTTGGCAATACACTGCCACTACGTTATCCTTACTTTATCCCTAAACTCTCTATATATTCTCTAACACCAGAGGTTATCATTTCTATAGCGAAGGATGCTATTATTATTGACATGAACCTGCCGAGCCCGTGAATAAATGTTTCCCCAGCAAGCCTGGCAAACCCTCTAGCTGTTCTAAGGACTAGGTATGTAAAGGCAAAAGCAATGTACGCAGCTATTAATGTGTTGAGTATTCCATAGAGCCTAGCTGAAGTTATTAGAAGTGTCATTGTCCCAGGCCCAACAATTAGAGGTGTTGCTATTGGAACTATTATATATGTGCCAATTTCTATCTTAGCAGGCTTGTGACCCGTTATCAAAGTGTCTATGGCTGTAGCCATTAGTATTGCTCCTGCAGCCATTTTAAATGAAGACATGCTAATGCCAAAGAGCATGAGTATGTAGCCACCTGCAGCCGTGAAGATGTTGAGTAGAATAAATATGGCGAGAGCAGCTCTATTCACACACCTCTTAATCTCAGCTTCTGAAAGAGATGAAATTACATCAAGAAGTGTTGGTATAGCAGCTAGGGGATCCATTATAGCAAATATTTGCACAGCTAGCAACAATATTGTACTAGGCTCTATTGCATACATGGCGATGCTCCAATGAGTAGCTCTAAGCCTTAAACTTAGCCTTTTTGTTAGCGTAGGTGTGTTAAGGCATGTACTAGTTAAAAACTTATTGCAAAAACTTGCTAACATCTTTAACAAGTCTTGTAAGCTGAGAAGGTTAGGTTATGGCCATGTCTGTGAGGTAGCAGGGTGTTCACAGGCTTTGTAAAAGGGGGCTGGGTTTATGGTTAGGAAGAAGCATGCTCCTCTATTCATCTTAGCTTCACTAAGTATAGGCATTGCCTCTATTTTGGTGAGGGTTTCTGGAGCTTCTTCTGTTGCTTGTGCTTTTTGGAGGCTTTTCATAGCCTCGCTAATGTTAATGCTGGTGAGTAGTGTTGGGTGTAGGCGTGTACTGCATTGGAAGGCTTTGGTGTACCCTTTGATAGCGGGTTTTGCTCTTTCAATGCATTTTGTGCTCTGGATGGACTCTCTCTTCAAGGTTTCTGTAGCTGTGAGTACAACTGTTGTAGTGCTTTACCCTGCGCACTTGATGTTGGTAGAGGTGCTTAGGGGAGAGAAGGTTGGTTACGGCGCTGTAGCAGGGCTACTAATAGCTTTTGCAGCTGTAGTCCTTTTGTTCAGCAAATCCCTAGTTGTAAAATCCATGGCAGAGGTTTTGGGTATTGTGGAAGCCTTTATAGCTTCTCTTGCAGCAGCACTATACTTCTTCATTGGAAGGGCCTCTAGAAGAAGCATGACTACAGCTGAATACGCTACAACAACATACTTTACAGCATCTCTTATAACACTTGCTTACAGCCTAGCTATAGGAGATAATGTGTTCAGCTACCTCCCAGCATCATGGCCTTGGCTTTTAGCACTAGCAGTAGTGCCTATGCTCGGTGGGCACACAGTTATGAACTACCTCCTGAGGTTTTACAAAAGCTCCACTGTAACATCAATAGCACTAGCAGAGCCTGTAGTGGCAAGCATTCTCGCATCCATCATTCTAAACGAGAGAACTGGGCTTGTAGAAGTCGTGGCGCTGGCCATGGCTATTACAGGCGTAGCTCTGGTGCTTAAGGAATCCAAAGACTAGCACCACATGAGAAGTTCTGCTAAAGCAAAATACCTCAGCACAAGAACTATACACAAATGCTTTGCAGGTGACAACACCTCATGATCATTGTCTGTGTTGGTAGCTTAAACCCAACCAAGCTAGAGGGTGTGAAGAGGGCTTTCAAAGCCTTCTTTCCCACTACAGAGGTTAGGGGCTGTAGGGTAGAAACAGGTCTACCGCCACAGCCAATAGGACTTGAATTAGTGATGCTCGGTGCCAGGGTTAGAGGGGAAAAGGCTCTGCAGTGCTACAGTGAGTGTGAGTTTGGTGTTGGTGTAGAGGCGGGGTTTGTAAAAATTGGTGAAGATTACTACGATGTACAGGTAGCTTATGTTGTGAATAGAGAGGGTCTGTATTCATACGGATTCTCACCAGCTTTTCTCATACCAAGAAAATTTGCTGAACAAATACTCTCTGGCATGTATAGAGAACTTGAAGAAGTTGTGGATCACTACTACGGAACTGTTAAAATAGGTGAGAAAGGAGGCTTCATAGAGCTTCTCACAAAAGGCGCTATAACAAGAGAAGACCTTGTATACACAGCTGTTGCCATGGCTCTAGTGCTCTTCATTAACAAAGAACTCTATCACTACTAAACTCCACTCATTAACTCTATTTTCAATGAATTCTAAGTTTATGAATTTGGGGATTTAAGCTTAGTGAGATCGCTAAGAAAATCTTAAACAACACACAAGTCAGAAACTTCCAAAAGGAGATAGAAAGATTTGTGAAACGCTACAAAGTGTAAAGTGTGGTTTTAAATTACCTACGCAAGTTGCTGAACATGCTCAAGTGCTCTGGTAACCAACATGCTTATAGACTAACTTGAAATTGCCGTTGAATCCTTCAGTAAAGACGTATGGAGATTTGAGTTGAAGCCTCTAGAAAAGCTGAGAAGATTTGAAGAGTAAGCTTTAAGCACTCTCCAAGCTGAACATGCTTTAATATGCTATATTGAAGCTGTTGAAATGATGATTTATAGACTTTGAGCTAATCAGGTTCTTAGCCATTGTCACAATTTTTCAATGTTTTCTCCATCCCTATAGCTATCAGGTTGGGCTCTAGGGACTTAAAGTGGGGTTGAGGGGGCGCGACAAAAATTAAGAGAATGCATTGTTAAGTAGATGCCCTCTCTAGTATTATCTCAACTTTAGTATTTGCTTGGCATACTCAACTACTATGGGGAGGAACACCCCGGCTCTTTCCCTTACGACAAGCTCTGCGTAAGAGTCTAGGCGGGTTGGCGTTATATTGACTATGAACAGCTTTGCACCTCTTTGAATAGCTATTTCAGGTATCCACGCTGCTGGGTAAACAACTAGGCTTGACCCAACAACTAGTATAACTCTGCAGGAGTGGGCTAAGGCGAATGCCTCTTCAAGTTCATCCTCTGGTAGGCGCTCTCCAAAGTAGACTACGGCTGGCTTAAGAATAAAGCCGCAGTTTGGGCATTTTGGAGCAGTTTTTGTTCTCATAAATTCTGAGACATACTTCTCAATATCATCTCTAAAGCCGCATTTGAGGCACTGTACTTGGTCGAATCTGCCGTGAAGTTCTATAACCCTCTTACTCCCAGCTTTTTGATGAAGACAATCAATATTCTGAGTTATAACAGCTTCTACCAAGCCCAAAGCCTCTAATTCAGCAATAGCATAGTGAGCAGGATTAGGCTTAGCATTGACAAGTGTTAAGTAAAATCTTTCAACAAATCGCTGCCAACCCTCATCCGGATGGCTAAGAAAGTAGTTGAGAGTAGCTCTCTCCTGTGCTTTAGGATCCCTAGTCCAAAGTCCTTGAGGCCCTCTAAAGTCTGGAATACCACTTTCAGTACTTATACCAGCACCGGTAAAAACAACGGACTTTCCCTTAGCCTCCACAAGAGCCCTAGCTATTACCTCAGCTTCATACGCACTCATACAAGAACATACCTTAGTGCACTACTCAATAAGCAGTATATAGCTCTATCTTTTAAAGACCTATCAATACTTTTACATAGCAATTCTCAGACAATTCTTAGCCCATGCAACTAGGAGAGTGTAACAGAGGTGCATAACAGTGTTTATAAGGTGTGTAGCAACATGAAATGTGGTGTTAGAGCGTGTTAGTCAAAGCTAGCGTTTCTATTGCTGGGTATAGGGGTAACGTTAGTGGGGTGGTGCTGGTTGATACAGGGGCTTCAGTAACGCTACTTAACGAAGATATTGCTAATGAAATTGGTGTTAAGTATGTTGGCAGACGTTTAAAACTCATTGCAGCAGACGGCCGTGAGGTTGTAGGGGAGCTTGCAATAGTAAATGAGCTGGTTATTGAGGGTGAGAAACTTCCAGAAGCACATGTAGCTGTATTGAGGTTTTCAAGAGAAATTAAGGAGAGGCTCAAGGCTCACGGACTAGCCGATTGGTGTACAGTAGGGCTATCAACACTTGAGATACTGGGCCTAGTACCCAACACAACTACAGGAAGAGTGGAAAAGGTAGGAGCACTACTACTCATCACTAAGATACTATAATAATGTTAGTGTTAAGGTGTTAATACCTATACTAAATAAGACTCACACTGACATGTTTAAGGAATGTTAAATACTGTTACAGTAGTTAATGTGTATTAGCTAACGAGTTCATAAAATATGCTTAAGTAGGAAGACAAGCGCAGTGGTGTAGGGTTGTTGTGTTTAAGGAGTATACAGATAAAACTACACTACTAGCTTCATAATAGAGGAGGAAGTGGAGAGTAGCTAGTAAAATAGCAAGTTTCTCTCAAAGTTCTTAAAGTAGAGAGCTTATACAGAGAATAGATGGTCACAAGTAGTACAGCTTTGTATAGATTTGCTAACAACATGTTTATCTGTGGCTAAAAATGGAATACTTTCTCTCGCCTCTGTAGTTGTGTACAACCACAATACTTATAAAACTCCTATACTTTGAATATAGCTGAGGCTTTGGCTGTGGAGCAGGTATCTATAATCTCTATACTCAGTATTGTAATTCCCTCGCTTTCCGCCATACTCTCAATATCCTACGCTACATATAGAATTGGTAAAAAGTTTTGTGGAATAGATGAGAGATTTAAGCAAATTGATGAAAGGTTTAAGGCAATTGATAAGAGATTTGAGTATATAGATAAGAGATTTGATGAGTTGAAGAAATATGTAGATAGCAGATTCAATGAGCTGAAGAGTTATGTTGATGATAAGTTTAGTGAGTTGAGAAGTTATGTTGATTATAAGGTTGATAGGCTTGGAAAAGCCTTTTCTTCTTATCAAGAGTTTTTCATAGAGTACCTATCTGTAAAGGGTGTTGTTAGTGAGCAGGAAGCTACAATGCTTAAAAATGAAGCTGCAAGGCTATCTACACTAGCTATTGCAAACCCCTTTACTAAGGAGGAGTGGGATAAGCTTAAGAAGTACTTAGAGAAGGATCCAAAGGAATTCACATTAAAAGAAGCTGAAGAATTTAGAGAACTTGGTAGAAAAGCAATTGTTGAGTACGGGGATAGGCCGGAAGCATACAAACTCCACTTATACACATGTGTAGTGTATGGGTTGACTCTCAGAAGAGTGTATGAAGAGAAGGAGAAGAAGAAAAAGCAAATAGAGCAACAGCAAAGCAGCTAAAAACATTCACCCAAGGCTTTCCCCTTTAATAAAATTCTCTAACAAGTATATGCAGGTATTCATTTCACGCTATTTAGCTGAAAAAGCCAGCAATTTTCAAAAAGCTGTATAAATACCGTACAGTTATTGAACAATTTTTGTAAGGTTTAAAATGGGGGTCTAGCTGTGGAAATAAGGTGTTGTTGGAATTAAGGTGGGTTTAGCATGGGTAAGGGCTTGGCCGTACTTATCATCCTATTTTTTGTGATAGGTATTTTCACTGGGTATTATATTGGTTATAGAGAGGCTAGTGGTAAGGGTTTTGGTTCTGAACACACTTTTACACCTAGTCCTGTGTGTATAGCTGTTCCCACAGTGACTGTAACTACAACTGTTGTAAGTGAGGTGGAGAGGCAGGCATCTGCTGGAGTTTTAGTTGAGCCTCTTTTTGATAGAGACTACCTTTCTGCTCTTGTGCAGTGGATTGAAAGAGCTAATGTTAGTATTCATGTTGTTATGTATGCTGCTAAGTATGACCCTAGCGAGCCTGGGGATCCTGTGAATCAGCTTCTCAATAAACTTGCTCATGCGCGGAGCAGGGGTGTTGATGTGAGGGTTGTTGTTGATGATGAAACTGCTAAAAGCTATCCCCAGACCATAGACTTCCTCAAGAATAGCGACATAGCTGTAAAACTTGATGAAAGCTCTGGTAGAACTACACATGCAAAGCTCGTCATCATCGATGGCAGAGCAGTTCTTGTGGGTAGCCATAACTGGACTGAAAGCGCTTTGAGCTATAACCACGAGGCATCTGTACTAATAATCTCGCAAGACATTGCTGAGAAATTTGAAGAGTATTTTGAAAGTATTTGGAGTAGTGGTAGAGTTATGTAGTGATGAGGATTCCACGAGCTGAAAATGATGAGTGTTGACGAAGCTGAACACCTATCAACACTTCTGCAAAAACACAGAGTTCTAGCAGTGCTAATGTCTGGAATATTCAAGAAGTTTACTTTCTATAGTGAAAAGAGGTTTAGAGGCACAGCTTTAAACAACTGCACAGCCTTTTTACCAAGTATAGAACACGCACTGGCACTAACAATGGTTATTGAGAGAAAGGGCTACGACTTACTCCTCACAAAGCTTGGAGAAGGGCATCTCACTCTACTTATAGCTAAGTGCAAAAGCAGAAACGCTATTCTCAACAACATAACTGTAAGAGTGTTTAAGAGAGGCGGCGTGGTTATACCGAAAACAATCAACTACTACACCCCAATAGCGCTCTTCAGCAAGGAAACATGGAGAGAATTCGAGCTCTTCGAACTACCATCAATAAAAGAACACTGCAAAGACCATGCATACACACAGGCTATGCCAGTAAGAAGAAAAGACTCGCTTCAGCTATACAAACTAAAAACTGTTATAGAGAGGAACAGGGAGCTTAAAAAAGCATTAGATAAAAGCGGTAGTAATATAGATGAAATATTTCAACAATTACTACAATCAGTAACATGAGGAATGCCACCACCTTCAAGATAGATGAATACAAGAAGAGACTTCAAATTCAGGAAACAATTCAAAAAGGACTCAACTAAAACACTATAATTTAAAAAGGAGTTGTAGTTTTTATGCAAAGCTAGTTATTTAGAGAATTGTGTAAGGTCTACCACTATTGTTTACCTTCGATATGTACCATACCTAAGTACGGCATTTATTAGTGCTCTTAAGTTTTCTGAGGGTGTGGCTGGATCTATTTCAGCTACTCCTGGAGCTATTACAAAGCCTCCTCCGGGTGCTAAGTCTTCTATAAGTTTCTTTATGTACTCTTCTATTTTCTCAGGACTCCACCCAATTAGCTGCCCAGGTGTTATACCTCCAGCAACACATGTATGTCCTTCTAGTCTCTTTTTAATCTTCCTTATATCACCGCGTTCAAATACCCCTATGCCCCAACCCCTTGGGAGCTCGAGAATGGTGTCTAGATGTGGTGTGTGATCACCTTCAAATAGCACGAAGGACTTTATGCCATTGTTAAAGAGCTCCTCTATAACCTTCTTTAAGTAGGGCCAGTAAAACTCGTTGTAGAGTTTTTGTGGAAGCATTTCGTTGAGGTGTAGAGGTATAAATGCGTATTTTGCTCCTACAGGCTTGAGTATTAATGCTACCTGAAGTACTGGCTTCACCAAAACCTCTGTAGCCTGCTTAACATCATGCGGATACCTTCTGATGTCTAGCATTGCTCCTGTAGGGTGCCTGAGGAAGTCGCCTATGAAGTCTAGAGGCGAGTACGCAAAGGTTACGGCTAGTGGTGGAAATCCTAACTTAATTAGTGTGCTGTTTATGTTGTTTAAGGCATTGAAGTAGTTAATAGCTTCAAGTGCTAATTTAGCTATTGTGTGAGCATATTGAGGTGAGCCAGGTTTTGAAAGGTTTTCACATGCTCTTGGAAGCACACTGCTGTGGATAAACTCTATTGGGTTTTCAATGAGCTTTCTGTACTCCTCAGGCTTCATATACTCTCCCCCTATGAACTGAAACGGTAAATGCTCTGGCAATTCTCTGCCAGGCCACCTCGTCCACCTGTCCCTTAGAATATCGTGCATAGGGCCTGTTATGAATCTAACTATGGGGGCTATCTGAGGAACATCAGCAAAAGCTACTGCTAGTATAAATCCTTCAGCAGCAGGAGCAGAGACAAATACGTCTGCTGGAAATAGAGAAGCGAACTTTGCAATAGCCTCTCTCATCTTCTCATAATCAAAGTAAACTTCTGAAAGCTTAAACCACTTAGCAAATACATGGCCGCATGTAAAGAACATTAGTGGAACTCTATCAGGCTCCTTCAATTCAACAGCTTTCTCAAATCTCTCAAGCTTTTCCCTAGCTACAGCATCAGGCTCTTTCTTGTGCCTCTCAATCCATTCATCTATTGGCTGCACGCTCACCCTCTTCACCTCTTCTTCTTTTCCTCCATCCACTTTAACATAATTCTTATTCCCATTGCTGCGCTATTTGTCCACGCATCAGCACCTGCATATTCACATGCATATTGATCTACTCTACCACCGCCGAGGATTATCTTAACCTTGTCTCTAAGCCCAGCAGCTTTAATTGCATCAACAGTTTTCTTCATAGACTCAATACCAACTGTAATTAAGCAAGACATGCCAACAATATCAGGGTTGTACTTCTGTATTGCCTCTACAAACTTCTCTGGAGGTACATCAACACCTAGATCAATAACCTCGAAACCTGCTGCCTCAGCCATAGTAACAACAATATTCTTTCCAATGTCATGTATATCGCCTTGAACAGTACCTATAACAAGCTTTCCAATAGGCTCTCTAGCCCTGCCAAGCTCTCTAAGCTTAGGCCTAACAAGCTCAGAAACCTCTTTCATAATCTCACCAGCCATAACAAGATCAGCTATGAAGAACTCTCCCCTCTCATACTTCTCACCAATAATATTAGCAGCCCTAGTCAAATCATCTAAAATCTTAAGAGGATCCTCACCAGCCCCAAGCCTCTTCCTAGTTAGCTCAATAGCCTTAACCTCATCCAAATTAACAATAGCATTTACAAACTCTTCAGATAGAGTCATACCACATCCCCGAGAAGGTAGTTGCACAATTTATTTTTAAACACATGATGTACATGGAATACGTATGGATGGCCTAGCCATATGAGAATGAGAAGAGAAATTATATTTACATGAATAAGAAAATGCTGACATTTAAGAGGTTCTTCTAATTTTTATAGATTTGTACTTGATTGCTAGGTAAGGATTCTTACTATTGCTATTGGGTAGTGGTTTACTTTGCTCATGTCCATCCATGTTATTTTGTCAAAAGAGTTTTTGTTGAGTCTTTGCAGCATTTCTATAGCTGTTCTACCTAATTCACATTTCATAGCTTCTTCAGCTTTTTTAGCAACTGTGAGTAGCATTGGGAAGGGGTGCTGGTCTCCTGCGTAAGCTACTATTGTTGGATAAAGCCTTACCCTCTTCCTTAGCGCAAACCTCATTATGTAGCTAAGCACGCCCAGGTCTATGACATGCTTACAGCTGCTGGGCCTCGAGGCTATGGCTATGGACTTCAGCTTCTTAAACACGATCATTCTATCGCTATCTATAATCATCACGTTTGCCCTCACCCCAAGGCTATCACCTAGATACCTTCTCACACCCTCTGCAATTTTATTCATGTTGCGCAGGGGCACAGCTACGTAGTGATATGGTAGATTTGAAGTGTCTATGCCGGCTTCTGAAACTGGTTTGAGGAAGTGTAGAATAGAGCCGTATCTAAGGGCAAGCTTTTTGTGTTTAGCAAGGTTTTCTAGAGGTGCGTGTCTCAGCACTTCCTCTACAGTTGGTGAGGGAAATTTCCTGAGAAGTGCAAGCCAAAAGCCATTCAAAATCCTCGTAACAAGCATTGTTACTGGATCCAGGAGCACTCTCTTTTCATCATATATAGAGCCCAGGGCCACTAAAACAGCTTTTTCCGCCACTACAACAAAGTCTCCATTGCGAATCACAGGCTTTACCAGTTTAACAATCTTTGCATATACATCTGTACCTGGATACCAGTACCCACTCCTAATTCTAATCACCTTGAACAGCACCCTGCGTTTTGACAAGAAGCGCCCCAAAGCCATAAACTTTGTCGTTATAAACAAAAAATTTTTATTGTGCGTCATAGCCACATCTCTTTTGGGTGTAAACTTGAGTCTAAAGCTAGGCGATGTAGTAGTTGAAGACACATTTGCAGAAGCATTTCCAATGTACGCAACAAGAATTATTGTAACAGCTGTAAATAGGAAGTGGGCTTTAATTGCAGCTAGAGTTGCTACAGGCTTTGGCACTTCTGTTATTGCGTGTCCCGGGGAGTGCAGTATAGAGACTCTCCTCTCACCGAGGGTAACACCTGATGGGAGGTATGGAGCAGCTATACAGTTTTACCACTCTGATCCTGCAAGCCTAAAGCTAGTCACAATAACTAGAATAGGGCAGTGTATTTTAACAGCACCAACGGCAGCAGCTTTCAACGGGCTTTCAAGAGCAAGGAGGAAGATGGCTATTGGAAGGGCCTTGGCCAAGTTTGGAGACGGTTTTGAAAAGGAAGACGTTTTGTATGGTAGGAAGGTTTGGAGAATACCCGTAATGGAGGGGGAGTTCGTAGTTGAAGACAGCTTCGGCATTGTGAAGGCTGTTGCTGGTGGAAACATCTTTATACTGGCTAAGAGCAGAGAAGCAGGGTTGCTGGCAGCAGAGAAGGCCATTAAGGCTATTAAGAAGTATGTGAGAGGTGTTGTAATGCCGTTTCCAGGGGGGATAGTGAGGTCAGGGTCAAAAGTAGGTTCATTGAAGTACCCAAAGCTTAGAGCAACAACAAACCACCTGTACTGCCCAACTCTCAAAAACATTGTTAAGGACACTAGAGTTCCACCTGAAGTAAATAGCGTATTCGAGATAGTCATAAACGGGTTGAAGAAAGACCTGGTGCTGAAGGCCATGGGCGTCGCCATAAAGGCTGCCGCCACGGTTCCTGGCGTTGTTAAAATTGATGCTGGTAATTATGGAGGTAAGCTAGGCCCCTACCTCCTGCACTTAAAGGAGGCTCTCGAGGTTGTGAAGGGCCTGGATGTTAAGGTGTAATCTTGTGCCTGTAGCGCTGTTCATACTTAACACAGGTAGGAGCTTGTCTCAAGGAATGTACATGGAGAGTGAGGGGAAGTGGTCTGAAAACTACTTCAAAACTGTTGTAACTGTGGAGATGAATCCTAACGACATTAAGAGGCTTGGTATAAAGGATAGGGTGAAGATAGCTCGCAACGGAAGTAGCCTTGTAGCACTTGTAAAGCCTAGTGATAGAGTTCCAGAAGGCGCAATATTTATACCTATGGGACCTGTAGCAAACTTTATAATTGATGGGGATACCGATGGGATTGGCATACCATCGTTTAAAGCCATTGAGGTTGAGGCTAGCCCAGCTGAAGAGCCTGTAGCAACACTTAGAGACATTCTAAAGAGCTTAGGAGCCAAGAATCTAGATGTAGATGCTCTGATGAAGGATATTCCTGTTCAGAGCGGGGAGAAGAGGGTTGTTGAAAGCGTTTCATGCCCGTTCTGCGGAGACCTGTGCGACTACCTCAAGATTGAGGTTGATGGAAGTAAAATTGTGAGAAATGTTGGTGGGTGCGCTGTTTCCATAGCAAAGTTTCTTAACTACCACAAGCACAGAGTTTTAGAGCCTTATGTAAGGAGGGGTGGTTCCTTAACTAAAGTAGATTTGGATACAGCTATAGAGGAAGCCGCTAAGATACTGGCAAACGCTAGGTACGCTCTGATCTACGGGCTTTCCAATACTTGTGTAGAGGCTATAGAACTTGCAGTAGAGCTAGCAGAGATCTTGAGGGGTGTTGTGGATAACACTTCTACTGTGTGCCACGGTCCAACAGTGCTAGCTATTCAGGAGGTTGGGACAGTCGCCATGACATTTGCACCGGTGCTACACTTAGCAGATGTTGTAGTGTTTTGGGGTTCAAATGCTAGAGAAGCTCATGCAAATCATGTGAGTAGGCTTGTCATGGCTATGGGCAGGTTTAGAAAGGGTAGAAAGGATAGGAAGCTAGTTGTTGTAGACTCTCGAAAGACTATGCTAGCAGACATGGCTGACATCTTTATACAGGTGGAGCCCGGCAAAGACCTTGAACTGGCTACAGCCCTCAGAATGGCTCTGAGGGATCTAGAAATTGAGAGTCCAAGCGTAGCTGGGGTCCCTAGGGAGAAGATATATGAGCTTGCAGAGCTCATGAAGACAGCGAGGTATGGAGCGCTCTTCTTCGGTATGGGCGTTACACATACAGGTGCGAAGCTGAGGAATATTCAGGCTGTGATAAAGCTTGTGCAAGAGCTTAACGAGTGGACAAAGTGGGTGTTGCTACCAATGAGAGGCCACTACAATGTTACTGGAGCTAACCAAGTCTCTCTATGGCTAACAGGATACCCCTATGCAGTTGACTTCTCCAGAGGGTTCCCAAGAATGATACCAGGAGTTACAACAGCTGTTGACCTGCTTGCAAATGGCGATGTTGACGCTGCTCTCATAATTGCAAGTGACCCTGCGGCGCACTTCCCAAGGAAGGCAGTTGAGCACTTATCCAAAATACCTGTGATTGTAATAGACGCTAAGTGGTCTCTTACAGCAGCATTTGCAGATGTAATAATACCTGCTGGTCTCGTGGGAATAGAGTGTGAAGGCACTGCCTATAGAATGGATGGTGTACCTATCTATATGAAGAAAGTGGTTAACCCGCCACCTGGCGTTCTATGTGATGTTGAGCTTCTTAAACGCCTTACCGAAAAGGTTAAGTCCATGAAGGGGTGGGGGGAGTGACTCAGATAATAATTAAAAATGGGTTTGTTGTAGACCCGTTGAACAACATTAAGGGAGAGGTAATGGACATAGCAATTAAGAACGGTAAGATTGTTGACGTTAAGGAAGTGGATGAGTCAAGGGCAACTGTAATAGATGCTAAGGGAAGGCTTGTAATGGCTGGAGGAATAGATATTCACAGCCATATAGCTGGGTCCAAGGTAAACATTGGAAGGCTTATGAGGCCAGAGGACCACTACCTCACTAACATTCCTCATAAGCTGCCCTATAAAAGAGCTGAAACAGGGCTTACTGTTCCAAACGTGTTTAGAATTGGCTATGAGTATGCAAGAATGGGCTTTACACTTGTAGCAGAACCTGCCACACCACCAATAAAAACTAGGCACACGCATCACGAGCTCAACTCCATTCCCATAATAGATAAGATGGCTTTTGTGCTTGTAGACTCAAACTGGCTTGCCCTAGACTTGATTAAAGAGAGGAAAAAGGATCTTCTTGCGGCATACTATGCATGGCTGCTGAAGGCAACAAAGACTTATGCACTTAAAATTGTTGACCCAGGCTCTGATGTTGCATGGGTTATGAAGGGACTGGGCCTCGATATAGATGACCAGATTCCTGAATATGGCTTCACACCTAGGGAGCTCATTAAGGCTGTTGGTGAAGTTGCTCAAGTTCTCAACATTCCTCATAAAATACATGTGCATTGCAATAGGCTTGGCTACCCAGGTAACTACGCAACAACGCTAAAGACCATGGCGTTGGCCAAGGACATCACTAGGATTGGTGAAGGACTTGCTATGCACATAACTCACGTTCAGTTCACAGGGTATAAGGGAGACTCATGGGCTACGCTAGAGAGCGGTGGTGAGGATATAGCTAAAGAGCTTAATGCAAATCCATATACATCACTAGACCTTGGTCAGGTAATTCTCGACAGGCCTGCAACAACAATGACTGCTGACGCACCCTTTGAATTTGTGCTATACCACTTAACAAGGTGGAAGTGGTCTAATAGCGATACAGAAGTTGATGCAGCTGCTGGTATTGTGCCCTACAGGTACAAGAGTAAGAGCTATGTAAACACAATTCAGTGGGCAATAGGCTTAGAAGTAGCTCTACTAACTAAAGATCCGTGGAGAGTATTCATAACTACTGACCACCCCAATGCAGGGCCCTTCACGGACTATCCAAAGGTGTTTGCATGGCTTGTTAGTAAGAAGGCTAGAGAGGATATGCTGAAGAAGGTTAACCAGAGAGCGCTGAGGAAGTGCGCTTTGCCAGCTATTGACAAGGAGTACACACTTTACGACTTAGCTATAATGACTAGGGCTTCTCCTGCAAAGCTCTTGGGCATAGAGAAGTTCAAGGGTCACTTGGGAATCGGTGCAGATGCTGATGTTGTAATATATGACATTAACCCGAGGGAAGTGGATATAAGCAAGGACTATGAGAAGGCTGTTAAGGCATTTAGAAGGGCTTGGCTCGTCATAAAGAGTGGGGATATTGTGGTTAGGGAGGGAGAGGTTGTGAAGACAGTTTATGGAAAGACGCTTTACATAGACCCAGAGATACCTACTGATCTAGAGAAAGAGCTGAGCAAAGTGCTTGAGGCAAAGTTTAAAGAGCTTTACACTGTGACCTTAGAGAACTTTGTAATTAAAGAACACGAAATTGCAAAGCCCATGAGGATTCCCGTAAAGACCCACCTAAAGTAGGTGATGCTCTATGCCCGCAACTTTTACCCTAAGGCTAAAGACAGCCCCTAAGGTCCTAGTCGACGCAAGGTGGATTTCTACAGATAGGTTCGCTGGCAAGGCTATTGATGAGATGAAGAAGTTCAGAATTCTTGAGGGAGGCTGGGAAACAACACTAGGAGACCTCTTCGATGTTATAGGCCCTGAGAAAGCTCCTGCAGAGCCAAAGGAAATAGAAATAGTAATTGAGGGCAGCTCTAGCAAGCTCTGCTACGTAGGGTATAAGATGAGTGGAGGAAGGATAGTTATAAAAGGTGATGCAGGGCACTTCATAGGGTACAAAATGCGTGGAGGCTCAATAGTAGTACATGGAAATGTCAGGAACTACCTCGGGTGTAAGATGAAGGATGGAAGCATTGAGGTGTTTGGAAACGCTGGTCACAGAGTTGGAAGTAAGTTGCAGGGTGAGAAGCCTGGTAAGGGAATGAAGAGAGGAACCATAGTTATTCATGGTAGTGCTGGTTCAGAAGTTGGCTGTGGCATGGCTGGAGGGATTATAGTTATTGAGAAGAGTGCTGGCAACCTTGTGGGAGACTTCATGACTGGAGGCACTATAGTTGTTAAGGAGGGTGCTGGTATTGACCCAGGGCTTGAGATGCAGGGTGGAAGGATTGTGATTGGAGGGGTTGTCAAAGGCATTTTACCGAGCTTCTACGTGGATTCATACATACCGTTGCTTAAGGTGAGAGGCATAGAGTTTAAGAAGCCATTCCTAAGCTTTATTGGAGACACTGTTGTTGGTGGAAGAGGGCTTCTGCAAGTGTCTTACGAAGATAATAAGAAGTTATTAGAAGTCTTCAAGAGTTTGTTAGAAGAGGTGTAGAGCATGGCTCTGTCAATGAACAAGCTTGCTGTGTGCATTGCTAAGGAGATGATTGACAGGGAGAAGGAGCTGAAGGTATCTGTATTTAAGGTAGGTAAAGCAAGTGTTATTGATGCTGGCGTCAAGGCTCTGGGAGGCTTTGAAGCGGGACTCCTTGTGTCAAAGATATGCCTAGGAGGCTTAGCAAGTGTAACAGCAACTCATTTTGCTGTTGAAGACCTTTACCTACCAGCAGTTGCAGTATCTACAGACTACCCTGCTGAGGCATGCATGGCTTCCCAGCTAGCTGGCTGGAGAGTTCAGGTAGGAGACTTCTTTGCCAATGGAAGCGGGCCTGCAAGAGCCCTTGCTAAAAAGCCCAAGAAGCTGTTTGAAAAACTTGGCTACTCAGAGACCTCCGACGAGGCTGTACTCGTGTTAGAGACAGAAAAGCTTCCCACAGAAGCTGTTGTAGAGAGCATCTCTAAAGATACTGGTGTAAAGCCTGAAAACCTCTACCTAGTGCTTGTCTCACCAGCAAGCATAGCTGGGTCTGTGCAGGTAAGTGCAAGAATTGTTGAAACAGGGCTTTTCAAACTCGATGCCCTTGGCTTTGACCTAAAGGCCGTGAAGTACGGATTTGGAGTATGCCCAGTTGCGCCACTGAAGGGAGATGCCCTCACAATGGCTGGCATAACAAATGACATGCTTCTCTACGGTGGAACCACGTACTACCTAGTGGACTATTCAGATGATGCTAAGTTGAAAGAGCTTGTTGGAAAAGCTCCAAGCTCTGCTTCAAAAGACTATGGAAAGTCGTTTACAGAACTTGTTAAGCAGTTTGGCTGGGACTTTCTATACAAAGTAGACCCGGCAATATTTGCACCAGCTGTAATCACTGTAAACAACATTAAGACAGGAGCGCTATTTAAAGCTGGTAAAGTAAATTACGAGGTCTTGAAGAAAGCAATAGGCGTGGCATAGCACTTAAATTAAAACACTTTTTTCTTCACTTCTTCACCTTTTCAACAACATACTTTGCTATCTCCATGGCTATGTCGAGATCTGGGTAAACTGATTGTAGGCCTCTCCAGCCGGGCTGGCTGTTAACTTCAAAAACATAGTACTTGCCCTCAGCATAGGCAATGTCTACGCCAGCTATATCGCATTGAAGTGTCTTTGCAGCTCTTATAGCTATCTCCTCAGCAGCAGGGTCTAGCCTGTCTATTCTCTTTGGGGAGCCGCCTCTAGCAACATTTGTTTTCCACTCGCCAGCAGGTGCATATCTGTACATAGATGCTAGCACCCTATCTCCAAGTACAAACGCCCTTATATCAACACCTCCATGAGGTATGAACTCCTGCAAATAGGCTGTATGCCTTGTGAATGTCAAGGACCTCACGACCTCCCATATCACATCCCTATCCCTAAGCCTAATTCTCGTACTTCCATGCCCTCTCGAGCCGAACATAGGCTTCATCACAACATAAGGTGTTTTTCCGAGCAGGTCAAGCGACTTCATGGCTAGGCTAGACCTCTCTGTAACAATGGTCTTGGGTACGGGGATGCCTGCTGAGAGCAGGGTTATGAGGGCTCTAAACTTATCAACACATCTCTCAATAGCCTCGGGCTTATTGAAAACGGGTACTCCATGGTCTTGAATAGCGTATAAAAGGTCTATTCTAAATATTGCCTGGTCTAGGCTAACTCTTCCAAAAGGTCTTACAACTACAGCTGAAAGAGTTTTGAGAATGTCTACACCTTGTACAATAAGCTTAAGTTTTTCACCTGCATAAGCAATAATATCGCTAAACTTAAACGGCATTACCCTGTGGCCAAGGGCTTCAAAAGACTTTATCAAGTTTGATGAAGCCCAGCTATTGGGGTTTCTAGTTATAATCCCTATAATCAAAGTCTCGCCTCAGGTAAAATTCTGTGAAAACCGCTATAAATAGAAAACCTACCATTTCTAATGTGGGCTATTAGCGTCATGTTGCAGCTCCTTGCAGTCTCTATAGCTTTTCTTGTTGGAGCTCCGCGAAAGGCTGCTATTGGTATGCAAACAGAGGAAGCTGTTTTAATCATCTCATGCCCTGCTCTAGAGGATGCTATGAGAATGGCTTTACAGAAATCCACGCCTTTAGTGTAAGCCACTCCCAACAGCTTGAGTAATGCTCCAAGCCTACTCACATCTTCAACAAGCTCTATGAGATCCCCATCAGCTGTAAACAATGCGGTAAAGTGAAAGCACCCTGTTTGCCTAAACATTTCAGCACGCTTCTCAGCAATGCTAAACATCTCAAGGATTTTCTCTCCTCTAACAATAACATCGCTTCTACACCTACACTCTCTGAGAGCGCCGGGCACAGCGTAGAATAGCAAAATGCTGCTCTTCTCCACAACTACCTGTACATTTGAAATGTCAAAGCCTTTTGCAAGAGCACACCCAATTCCCAGCTCCTTGAGCATGTGAGGAGCAGTACCTATTCTCAGCACTTCAACACCATCCACATAAACCCTTGCCTCTACCTCTTCAGCAACACTATCAACACGCTTTTCAAGCACACCACCTTTAAAGACGAGCACTTCGCTTTCTGATATCATTAACTTCACCCACGGGCTGGGGTTCAAATACAAGCAGTTTTTAAACAGATTTAAGCTTTCTCAATACCGTAAACTTGTGAGTGAAGTCTATGGCTAGGGGGTTTAGGGATAGAGACTTTATAGAGAGTTTCGAAGGTCTTGTATTTTGTGTAATAGGTAATGTGCACCCGAGGGGCAGGGTTGTTGGGTACCTCAAGTATGTTAGGGGCATGGAGTCGAGGATAAGGGTTAAGTGGTCTCGAAACGGTGTTCAGTATGGAAGAATACTGCCGTTTTATAGTGCCATGGGTGTGAAAAGTGTTTTGGAGTGGCTTAAGGAGAGGTATTCTGATTACGTTGTTTTTGATAAGTATAGAGGTGTTGAGCTCATTGAGCCCCCCGTAAATAGAATTGCAAAGCACTACAAGCCTGAGGAGAGGTTGAGTGAAATTGTTAAAGAGCCTAGGGATAGTCTCGAGGGGCTGGCTCTAGAATTAGCATCTAGAATTTCTGAGGAATCTGGAGTTCCCCTGAGTAGCTTTGGTATTACAGGCTCAATACTTCTTAAAATACACAACCTTCAGTACTCAGACGTAGACCTCATTGTCTACGGCGTTGAGAACTCCTATAGGGTTAGAGAAGCTCTTAAAGCCCTTTACAGCAAGTCAAACTCAGGCTTCTCCCTACCCACAGGTGGGGTGCTAGAGGAGTGGGCAAGGGACATATCGAGAATACACCCACTAACAGTTGAAGAGGGTATGAAGCTGTACAGCAAGTACAAGTGGAATAGAGCTCTTTACAAAGGCAGGCAGTTCTCCTTGCATCCAGTGAAGCTTGAGGAGGAGGTGAGTGAGGTGTGGGAGCAGAAAACATATCAAGCAGTAGGTGTTGCTACAGTAAGAGCCAGGGTTATAGATGCTAGGGACAGCATATTCATGCCAGCCACATACAGAGTAGACAATGTGAAAGTTGTTGAAGGTGTTGAAGAGGCTAAGAAGATAAGCCTTATTGTAAGCTACGAAGGGCTGTACATAGACATAGCAAAGGAGGGCGAAGAGGTAGTGGCAAGGGGAAAGATAGAGAAAGTCTATGACTCAAAAAGCAGTGAAACATACTACCAGCTCACTGTAGGGACATTTGAAGCCCAGGGAAAGGACTTTATAAAACCCGTTAAGTGGCTTAAGGAGTAAAGCCCCATCAACTTCACCGACAGCCTCTCAATGAATATGCCCAGCCTTAACTGCTTTTTCTCATAGACAAACTCAGCAACTCTCTTCAAAACCTCTTCAGGCACTTCCATGAGCTTTTAAATAAGGCTTAGAAGCTCAGCTTCTGATGGGTTTTCAAGCAGAGGGCCTTTTGACAATGCATACCCCTGCTGCTTCCCTTATCTGCCAGCTTCCAACAGGATATGTATACTGCAGCAGAATTTCCCTGAGAATAGCCACCCTAGCCTGCCCCCTTCAGTTATAATCTTGATGTTTATCGGCAAGTCTTCTCCTCAGCTTTTATCTTAATGCATATAACAGTATCCATATCACTATACCCAGCACTTTCATTAAATGGCTATGCCAATATTGCTGCACACCACTACCCTAGTTTAGCAGTACAATAAGGTAAAATGATGAAGTGCTCTTATACAAGGCTTTGTGGCATGTATTTAAAGCTTCTGAAAGCTCCTCTTCCTAATCCTATGAATTCTAAAAGAGTGCTTTGAATTCTTTAAAATAGCTTAATTAGTTAGCTACACCACTACATGCTAGGAAAGGTTCTTCAAAGCTTTTATAATATACTGTATGGTATACTCTTTTATGATTTTAAGTACCAGCGTTCATATATAAATAATGCCAATACTAAAAGCAGTGCTCCTCCAGAAGCCATTAAAGCATGAGTAACTTCTTTAGCAATAGCGCTTATGGCAACCTCTCAAATAAGAATTATTATGCCGACTTCAAGAAAGCCTGCAATATAACGCTCAGCTTTTTCTCGAGCTACTACAAAAGTTCTAAGCAACTCTATTAAAACTATCATTATTGAAACGCTAGAGAAAACAATATTAATTTCTTCAAAAACTGAAACAAACCTAAGACTTAAAAGATCTTTGATAAAGAATACAAAGGCAACTGCAACGAGAATAGCTAAGCCAATAATAATTAGAGTTTCAAATAATACAATAAACGATTTAATATAGCGTAAAACAGATGAATCAAGGCTATGCAACTTAGACATAAAGATTTAACCAAAACTTTGCTCTAAAATCAAAAATTCAAGTTTTACTTAAGTATAGATAAGTAAGCAAGGTAAGCCATTGGAAACTAGAGGTAATCACAGCCCTAGCTCTTGTACATGAGCACATGTTTCTAGTGAGAGTCTTCTACCTCCAGAATTAGAATTACCTATATTAAAACTCCCAATGCCTTCGTATTAACAATGTGCACTATGAGTATGTGAGGTGAGGAGCGAGTATTGATAGAAAAGTTTTTAAGTTTGTGCACCTAGATACAGATTCTGGTGTATCTATGGTAAGCAGAGACCTTATTGAAAAGGCTAGGGAGCTTCACGGACATATATGCCCGTTTGTAGTGTTGGGTTTGAGGGCTTCTGAAATAGCTTTAAATAGGCTGGGTGTTGAGAGGGCTGGGGTTGCTGAGACTATAAGAGAGGATATTGTGGCTATTGTTGAAGTGAACAACTGCTTTGCTGATGGTGTTCAGGTGGCGACTGGGTGTACTCTTGGCAACAACTCTTTAATATATGCTGATACTGGAAAGAATGCGCTAACGGTGTTCAGAAGAGGTAGTGGGAGGGGGATCAGGGTCTACATAGATTCTGAGAGGCTCAGGGAAAAGTACTTTTCAAGAGAGGCTCTAGAGCTCTTCAGGAGGGTTGTTATCGAGAGGAGGGGTACTGATGAGGAGGTAGAGAAGCTCCACAAGATGTGGGAGGAGATAGGCTTGAAAATGGCTGAGCTACCAGAGGAAGACTTTGTTATTCAGGAAGTGGAAATAGTTGAGGAGCCTGAAAGAGCACCCATATTTGAAAGCATTCGCTGTTCTAAATGCGGAGAGCTTGTGATGGCTCCAAAGGTTGTGTACATGGGGGAGAAGCCCTACTGCCCCACGTGTGCAGGTAGAGATGTGCCTGCAGTAGTTGGCAGAGGCATTTTAACTGTTTTCAGAGTTCCATTCAAAGTTGTTAAACAACTAAGTGTTTAGGCCTCGGGAGAGGCTCAATGAGGTTTGCTATGAAAGTCGCCTTGCTTCTAATTGTTGTTGCTATAATCTCATCCCTTGCAACATACAGCTACCTCTCAGCAACAGCTAAACCACTAACACCTACAGTAACACACACTGTAACACTAACAGTAGAGAAAACAGTTACACAAACACTACTTCTAACACCAACGCCCAGCCCCACAACAACACCTCCACAAATAACACCAGCTCCAAAAGAAGCATACATAGTGGTTACTGATGTAATGAATAGAACTGTTAAGATACCTCAAAACCTAAGCAGAATTGTAGCAATTGGCCCAGGGGCACTAAGACTTGTTGCATACGTTAATGCAACTGATCTTCTCGTTGGTGTTGAGCAGCTTGAGCAGCAGGGCTGTATTGGAAGGGACTATGCTATGGCATACTGCGACCTGTTCAAAAAGCTGCCTGTCATAGGTCCTGGAGGCCCTAGAAACCCCCCGAATCCTGAAATGCTTATGCAGGTAAGGCCTCAGCTCATAATAATGTATAGAGGGTATGCTAGTCAGTACCCACCTGAGAGGCTTGAGGCAGAAGTTGGGGCACCTGTTTTGGTTATTGACTATGGCGCTGCTGGTTATGTAGATATAGAGTTTCTTAAGAAAGCACTAGCATTGCTTGGCAAGGCTCTCGGCAGAGAGGAGAGGGTGAAGCAGTTAGTAGCATACATAGATTCTGTAGTGCAGGATCTTCAGAACAGAGTTAAGGGCATACAGAGCAAGCCTTTGATTTACATAGGCGCCATATCCTACGCAGGTGCGCAGCCCTTCACAGCATCGCAAGCTAAGTTCGCCCCCCTTGTACTGCTAAACACCTCGTCTATAGTAGATGATTTGAAGCCTGGAGGTGGCTATATACAAATAGACTTTGAGTACCTGCTGAAGAAGCAGCCTGACTACATATTTATTGATGAAAACAACTTGAGAGTTGTTTTAGACGACTTCTCTAAGAATAGAGAGCAGTACTGTAGCCTTAAGGCATTTAGAGAGGGCAGGGTCTATGGAGTACTGCCATTCAACTACTATCACACAAACATTGCAACAGCACTTGCAGATGCTTACTTCATAGGCAAGGTTCTGTACCCAGAGGCTTTTGCTGATGTTGACCCTGTTAAAAAGGCTAATGAAATCTTTAAGATGTTTGTTGGAAAGCCTCTTTACCAAGAGTTTGTTGAAAGTGGGTACCCAGGCTTTGTGAATCTAAGTGATATGTTTAAGTGTGGCTAGCATATGAATGGAGTAGAGAGGTTGTTTAAACTAAGAAAGCTTTTTCTAGTTGTAACACTAGTTCTTCTCTTTCTACTCATACCCATATCCATATCTATTGGAACTCTTGGAGCTACTCTTCTCGATGCACTCAAGCTTCTACTTGGCGACAGCAGCATTTCTATTGAGGCTAGAGCCGCGCTGTTGTTAAGGCTTAGAAGAGTACTGGCATCAATTGCAATAGGCGTTATCCTTGGTGCTGGAGGGGTTTGCATGCAGGCTGTTCTCAGAAACCCTATGGCGTCGCCCTTCACCTTGGGAATATCTCATGCAGCAGCACTTGGCGTTGCACTATCACTAATACTAGGCTTTGCTGGTGTTACGCAGTACAGAATTACATATGTCTATAACCCGTACATTTTACCGATATTCGCCTTCACATTCTCACTGCTTCAAGTCTTCATAATTCTCGCCTTAGCATACAGGGCTAAGCTTACTGAAAGAGCTTTGGTACTTGCTGCAATAGCTATGAGCTTCTTTTACCAAGCCATTCTAAGCCTAGTTCAGTACCTAGCGTTAAACGAGCTACAGGTAGCTATGGTTGTTTTCTGGACATTTGGTGATGTTGGTAGAGTTGACTGGGTAGCACTTAGAATTCTAGCTATTGGTGCTGGAGTGCTTGCCATATACTATACTGTCAGGTCTCTTGACCTAGACCTGATTTCCCTTGGAGACGACATGGCTTACGCCAGTGGTGTGAATCCGAAGAGGCTTAGGCTAGAAGCAACTATAGTTAGCGCCCTTGGAGCTTCTATTGCAACTGCTTTTGCTGGCGTAGTAGCCTTTCTCTGCCTAGTAGCGCCACACATAGCTAGACTTATTGTTGGAAATAGCCACAGGTACTTAGTGCCAGCCTCAATGCTTGTAGGAGCACTACTGCTAATGGTAGCTGATGATATTGGCAGAACTATTGTGAATCCCGTTATCCTGCCTGTGGGCATTGTCCTATCCTTTATTGGAGCACCACTTCTACTCTACCTCTTGATTAGAGGTGGTGGGTAGTGGTATTGTTAAGAATTCAAGGTGTTGAAGTTAGGTATAACAGTATTAAAGCACTTGACAACGTCTCAATGGATGTTAGCGAGGGTGAGGTTGTAGCTGTTCTAGGTCCTAATGGCAGTGGAAAGACAACTTTGCTTAAGACAATTGACGGTATTCTAAAGCCTGTTAAAGGCTCTGTATACATAGACTCAAAAAATGTTTTTAAAATGAGTAGAAGAGATGTGGCAAAGCTTGTAAGCTTTGTTCCTCAACGCGTAAATGTAGTGCGTGGCGTAAGGGTAATAGACTTTGTTGTAACTGGCAGAAAGCCTCACATAGACTTTGCACCTACAGCTAGAGACATAGAGATAGCACTGAAGTACCTGAGGTACGTTGATGCAGAACACCTTGTGGAAAGAGACATTACTGAGCTAAGTGGTGGAGAGTTTCAGAGAATTCTCATAGCCAGGGCACTTGTTTCAGAACCACGTGTCCTACTCCTAGACGAGCCCACAGCCAACCTGGACATGAAGTACCAACTAGCAATACTAAACCTCATAACAAAGCTCTCAAAAGAAAAGAAGCTCACGGTAATTATGTCACTTCACGACTTAACACAAGCCTATAGATATGCAGAAAAAGCTATTTTCCTAAACAGTGGCAGGGTACATGCTGTGGGAAGTGTTGAAGAGGTTATGAATGAAGAGGTTATAGAGGCAGTTTACGGAGTGAGGGTAAAGGTAATGCCAAGCCTAAGAGCAGTAATATCAATTTCTTAGTCTTAAAATGTGTACTACATTAATAGCATTGCATTTCCCTTTAGCAAAGTGAGCTAGAAATTTAGTGTTGGAGAAGAATAACTATTTTGCAATTCTTAAGATTGCTTTCATCTATGAATTGCGAGGTGTATACTGCTTAGTTAGCTTGTGTTATTCGCAGTATAGGTAAAAGCTAAATGCGTTCTGATTCCCTGTTTAAATTTGGGTATAGCTATACATGGGTATTGGCATAAGCGTAAATGCAGTATTGCTAATAGCTGTAGAAATTTTCTCACCTATTATTATAGCACTGCTTATTCTCATGGTCAGAAGCAGGGTGTGTGCAGGTGTTCTAGCTGTTATAGCATCATCAGCATCTCTGTTATCAGCAGTTCTACTCTTTGTAAATGTGCTGGAGCAGGGTGTGCAGAGAGTAGTTATTGTTAGAAACTGGTTTGCAATACCAGGTGTTGAGCCTATCGATATTTCATTTGCTTTAGACTCTGTAAGCACCTTTATGAGCATACTTCTCTGCGCTTTAGCTATAATCATCTTGGTGTACTCTATAGAGTATATGAAGGGCGAGCCCTATGATCATAGGCGCTACTGGTTCTTAATGCTCATCTTCATTGCTAGTATGCTAGTATTTATTAATGCAGATAACTTCATAGTTGCATTTATTGGCTGGGAGGGGCTGGGGCTCTGCAGCTTTATGCTAATAGGGTACTACTATAGAGATGAAAAGAGGTATTGGATTGGAGAACCAACACCACAGCACTCACCAACAAGTTGCGCTTCTAAAGTCTTTCTAGTCATAGGGTCTTCAGATGTGCTAATGCTTACAGGAGTTCTCACATTAATAGCCCTAACCAAAACACCTTATTACGAAGGACTTAAACAGCTAGCAAGCCAGGGGCTGCCCACATGGCTAGTACTACTACCCCTAGCACTACTACTTATAGGAGCACTGGCTAAGTCAGCTCAATTCCCACTACACATCTGGCTTCCATATGCAATGGCAGGCCCTACACCAGTTTCAGCACTACTTCACTCTGCCACTATGGTTAAGGCAGGGTTTTACCTAATTTTAAGGCTACTACCATTCTTAATAGACATTAGTAGAGAAGTTAGTGAGTCTACAGCAATATTCTGGGCTATTGCTATAGCAGGAGCTTTTTCAATTATTGAAGGTGGTTTAAGTGCTTCTAAAGCCATAGAACTGAAGCGCGTATTGGCATACTCAACCATAAGTCAACTAGGATACCTATTTCTAATACTAGGAGTAGCAGGCTTTACACAATCAAGCCATGCCACACTAGCATCGCTATTCCACATGACAAGCCACGCCATATTTAAAGCAGCACTTTTCCTAGTAGCAGGCATTTTAATACACATGTTCAGCACTATATATATAAATGAAATGAATTTCTCAATCAAAAGCCGCTTAGGTGCACTACTATTCCTAGTAACATTAATTCTCTGTCTAAGCCTCGTAGGGTTCCCCCCAATGATAGGCTACTGGAGCAAAAAGCTACTATGTGAGGTGCTACATCACATGAATCTCTACACACTACTAATCATTGCAATTGTGGGGGTCTTCCTAACAGCATACTATACAACAAGAATGATGAAATACGTATTCACACCTCGAAATGCTCACACTACTACATATAAGCATTGCAAAAGTGCTTTAGAGCCTCATGAAAACCACATAAGCAAACTACTACTACTTCCAATAATCCTTTTAACCACAGCCACACTATTTCTAGGCATTTTCAGCTACATTCCTGAATACTGTGCGACTTCCATATTGAAAACAATTTTTAAGGGAGTGCTAATTGAAGAAGGTATTGAAGATCTTCCTGAAAACCTGTTGCTTACAGGAATAAAACTCTTAGTGGCGTGTGTAGGAGTGGTATTGGCACTAAAAGTTTGTGAGCTAAAGGTATTAAGCTATTTAAGCCTAAGCAATATAGCATCAATAATCTCACAAAGACTTAAACAACTTTATGCCAAAGGCTCACAAACATTAATACATGTAATTATACTTTCAAGAAACTTTACTCTACATATTTCAACTTTTATGCAAGCAACATTAATGAGTACAACTAGGTTGGTTATTAAATGTGAAAGAGCATTTGATAGATTAACAGTATCGGAAGGAGTTATTGTAAAGGCTAGAGCTATGCTTAAGTTTCTTGAGTATTTGAGAATGGATTTGCAGCGCTCATTATTAATTATGGTAGTAATTCTCTTGCTAGTACTCGCAATTCTTATTGTAGTAGCCATACTCACGATAATATGATTGCATTGTTTTCAATAAATTCTGAGCTTTATGTTTATAGATACTGTTTTTGCTTTTTAAGATGTGGTTAGGCTTGTGATGATGTTTGGAAATGCCCAGAAGATTATCATTAGTATTATTATTAAGATAAGGCTTAGCTTCATATCTAGCGGCAATTTAATACCCCTGCTCTCTGGTTTTTGGCTTCCAAGAACTAAATGCCTAATAACTCTAATGCTGTAGGCTACTGATATGAGTGTTGATGTAGCTGCTACAATTGTTAGTATTGTGAAGTGCGTGCCTAGTTTTGAGGAGCTTTCCAATGCTGATACTATTAGTATGAGTTTAGACATAAAGCCTGCTGTTGGTGGTAACCCCATTAGGCATAGAAAGCCCAGTATAAACGCTATGCCACATAGTCTGTTCATGCTTAGAACCCCGCTGGCTACCCTCATATCTCTGGTGCCTAGGAAGTGAACAAGTATTCCTGCGCAGAGAAATAGCAGAGCTTTGCCATAGGCGTGAGCCAGGTAGTGGTATGAGTAAGCTGTGGTAGCGAGTTCCTCATTTTGAATTGTTATTGCTAGTAGGAGGTAGCCCATGTGGCTAATGCTTGAGTAAGCCAAAATTCTCTTAACATCGTTTTCAACTAGAGCTCCGAGACCCCCATAGACTATTGACGCTATGGCCCACAGCAAGACTACTAGTAAAAAAGTACTTGATGTGGTCAGGGGCTTTACAATTCTAAGAATTCCGTACCCAGCCATGCCAATTATTAAAGGGCTTAAAACAGCGCTAAAAGGTGATGGTGCTTCAGCGTGTGCAAGAGGTAGCCACATGTGAACACCAGCTGCCCCCATCTTAATAGCAAAGCCAATGAGCATTACATAGGGTATCCACAGGGATGGCTCACCAAGGGGGTGTAGGTCAAAGGATAGAGTGTGTAAGTGTGTATACACCCCTCCAGCCCCGATGATCACTAGTGTAGAGCCTATTAAGCTCCACACCAGGTATGTGAATGCAACTCTCATGCGATTTCCATAGCCGTAGAGCAGTATTATGCCAAATGAAGTTAGCATTGTTATCTCGAGGAATATTAGGAAAAGTATTATGTTGTAAGCAAGTGCCCAACCCAAGATCCCAGCTACGTTAAGTAGTAGTAAGCCATAGTAAATGTTTAGAGAAGCACCCAGCTCTTCTGCTCTATGCTTTATATATGTATGTGAATACACAGATATTGTTATGAACAGCAATACAGCTGTTAGCAGTAGCACAGCGTTAAGCCTATCAATAGCCAGTGAAAACAGGGGCTCGCCACGCTCATGAAGAGTAATTTCAGCATAGTTTTCAACTATGGGTAGCCTCCTGGTAATCACAATACTAAGCACGTACACAGCTGTTAACAAAACTGCTGTGGAGCTAACAACAGGCACTTTCCCATGCCCATGAATGCAAAACACAGCAACTGAGGCTACAAGTGGTATAGCAATTATGGGTAGGATAGGCAGCTCTACAGCCATGAAGTTTCCACACCAGTGCGGAGTAAAGAGTAGGACTCTGGAAAAATTTGCTAACTATACACAAGGCTAGTGTCAATATACACATTTCATCTCATGAAAAGCCCAAGGATTTTCACTAAAGAGAATGCCATAACAATTAGAATATGTGCTGCTTTCCCGGTATGTACCTTCCTCTTAACGGTATTTCATAGCCGCATCTAGGGCACCTATACTTATTCCCTTCTCTATCTAAATTGAATTCCCACACCCTGTACCACCTTCTATACACAAGCATTTTGCCACACTTTGGGCATTTTGTTGACTCTAGCTCTGGGCTATGGACATTTCCTATATACACATACTCAAGACCCTCTCTCTTGGCTTTCTGAGCTACTTCAAAGAGCTTTTCCACGGGGGTTGCAGGCTCTCTCCACTTGTGTGCAGGATAGTACTTATTTACGTGTAGAGGGACTTTCTCTCCCAACATCTTTAAGTGGCTATCTACAATCCACTCTACACACTCATCAAAATCATTTGTATTTGTAACTACTAGGTACACCATCTCCACGTGCCCACCCATGTCCAAAACCATTCTAGCGTTTCTAAACACTATGCTGTGGTCTATGTTTGGCAAGGCTTTTTTCATCTTTGGGCACCCCTTTATATCAATACTCCACCCATCGTAACCAGCCTCAACAAGAGCTTTAACAGCTTCTGGAGTCTGATACCCGTTTGTCACAAGCATGAGGTAAAGCCCGCTACCCCTAGCCACTTCAGCCAAGTCCAGCAGGTAGTCAAAGTTTACTGTAGGCTCATTAAAACTAGCACTAAAACCCTCATCACCAGCCTCCACAGCCATTCTAAAGAGCCGCTCTGGAGACACATACTCGTCTTCTTCCTTTGGAAGCCTAAAGCTCAAGTGGTGGTTCTGGCACCAAGGGCAGTAGAAATTGCAGCCCCAGGTAGAGAAGGTAAGGGCTGTGCTATTGGGCCAGTAGTGAAAAAGAGGCTTAATTTCTATAGGCCTGCTCTCAGCAGCACTAATCCTGCCATAGCCAACATGCTTAAGCACCCCACCAACATTTTTATATGACCCACATATTCCAACCCTACCCTCAGGTACAACACACCTCCTTTCACACACAAAACACTGCACACCTCTATTAACAGCTCTCCACAGCCTAGCATCTCTAACAAAACTTCCAGAAGCTAAACCAGCTCTTGACTGCATTGCGAATACCAGCTGTAGCTAAAGGTGCTGAAAAGCTAATTTACACTTTCTTTGCAATTGTACTCGCTCTCTTGTTATTTTCATTGGATTGAACACTAGACCTGGCTACGCCATAAGCTTTTCAATTGTTAGCAAAGCACGTAAATTCATGAAGCCATATAAACAGCTGTACTGTGTAGAGCTGGAAGCAGTACACTAGTAACACGATGGTGCAATATGAGTAGAGGGTTTGTTTTTGGTGTTGAGGGTCTTGATAAGCTCTTTGGAGAGGCTCTAAAGCCTCCTGCAACAATAGTTATAGCTGGGCACCCTGGCGCTGGTAAAACTACGCTCGCGTCATCCATTTGCTATTACAACGCTATTAATGGGCACAAATGTTTCTATGTATCGCTTCAAGAGGATAAGGCAAAGCTGTATGGCAATATGAGGAATTTGGGTCTTGATTTAGAGGCTCTGGAGAGCAAGGGGCTTATTAAATTCGCTAAGTTTCCCTTATACTCAGAGGTTAGTGAGATTGCCAATGAGATTAGTAGTGCTGTTTCTTCAGAAGGCTTTAGCGTTGTTGTTATAGACTCTGTAAATCCTCTGCTTCAAGCTGTTAAAGGTGACTATGGGAAGAGAGCGTGGCTACAGAACTACTTCTACGACTTGGCGAGGGTTATAAACGGTGTTGTAGTTTTAGTAGCAGAGTTTCCCTTTGGCAAAAAGCGTATTGAGCTAGGGGCGATAGAGTTTGTTGTAGATGCTATGATAATTCTCAAGCACGATATTGAAAGAGGTCTTCTCACAAGAAAAATTGAGATTAGGAAAGCTAGGGGGGCTCCACTACACATAGCAGAAATGCCGTTTACAATTCAGCAGGGGAAAGGGCTAGTAGTATACGTACCGCCAATACTAGAGGAAATAGCTAGAGAAGGACCTGAAATAAGTATTCCTTGCGAAAAACTAAGAAGCATTATGGGTGACGAAGCCTACTTGCACAAAGGTATGGTGCTCTTCATAGCATACCCCCCAGACGCAAGGCCACTACTCTATGTACCACTGCTCTTCGGTATGATAATTGCAAATAACTTGAGAGCTCATGTGATATCCTACCTGTATCCACCTGAAATTGTAAAGCTATTGATTTATAAAAGCCTTGGCGCTTTTATAGAAAGAGAAAGGGTTGAAAGGCTTGCAGATAAACACATTAAAGTAAGTGGTATAAACCCATTTACATATAGCTTATGCGAATTGCTTTATAAAGAACTTGAAATACTCTCAAAGGAAAGCGACATTGTCGTGTTTCACAGTGTTGACATACCCTACGCAATGGTGCGTGATAAAGGCGAGTACTTGCAGCAGCTCTACAATCAGATAAACTACTTGAAGAATATGCAAAAACTTGTAGTTAGAATAGCTAGTGTTACTAGTGAAGAAATGTACAATTTGAATACAGCAATATCAGATGTTGTTATGAGGTTTGAACTAGAGCGTAAAGACAGTGATTTAGAGTACAAGCTGTATGTGTGGAGAAGAGGCTTGGCAAAGCCATTTATACTGGGAACAAAGGACTTAATGGAATGCATATGTGAAATAACTGAAAAGATAAAGAAGTTAAGTACATAAATTGCTAGTGTAGCTCTGCTGAGCTTTTTGCTATTGTAAAACAAGTTAAAATTTAAATTTTTTGAATTAGTGCTTACGGTTTTGAGTGGATATGGTTAAGAGAGTGCAAAGAGCTAGGCGTAGAGGTAGGAGGAGTAGAGCATATATCGTTCTCTTCATAGCTATTGCAGCTGTTCTTGTCTTAGCCACTTGCCTGCACTACATTTTTCAAAATAGAGTTACTGCTACTATGATTTTTACAAAGCTTTACGAAGTTGAATTGCGGAGTGGGGTTCCAATGGATGTTGCTGGAGGTGTTCCACAAATGCTTGTTATAGAGACTGGTGTTGCTAAAGCAGGTGGTGAGGCAATAATGTCTGTGCCTCTTTATCTTGGAACTTCTGTCAATGGGCATGTCTATGTTAATGCTAGTGAGTGGAGAGATATCTGGGGATTGCTACAGGTAAAGCTTGGCTTAGCTGGCAACTCAACTCTAAAGGCTATTGTTGTTGGCGAGGCTTTGAATAGAGAGTTTTGGAGTGAAATGCTTTCAAATAATACTATTGTTATAGCCTTTGGGCTTACTACATGTCCTCACTGCAATGCTATGCACGAATTTTTTAAAGCAAACTTTAGTAGTAAGATATACTTCCTCTGGATAGACAAGGACTAGGACATCCTAACTGCGGGGCCTCATCACAAATCAGAATCGGAGATCCCAGTCATCTAAGCTTTTTCTGTGTAAAGGGGCTTTATATTCTTAACAAGTTCTAAAGCGTTTTGACTAGTTGAGGTACTTGTGTTTTTCTAGGCCCTAGCTCTTTCGTGGAGAGGGCTGCTATTTTAACTGCAAATTCAACTGCTTCCTCAAGCCCTACACCAGCTAACAGCTTGTATATGAGTGTTGCTGAAAACACGTCTCCTGCCCCAATAGTGTCTACAGCTTCTACTTGAGGAGCCTGGAATCTCTTTGGCTGAATGCCTGGTGCTGTGTATAGCTCTGCCCCCCTGGGCCCCAGGGTCACTATAAGGCTCTTTACACCGTATTTAAACATGTCTTGGGGTATGCTAAGCTCTTTTTCCCTCAACACCTCAACTTTATCCTCATTGAGTATTAGTAAGGGGCTGTAGCTCAGTACCTCTAGAAACTCTTCAAAAGCTTCTCCAGACCTGAAGGTGCAGGTAGGTGGCCTATATACAACAAGCTTGTCTCTCCCTACAGCCTCTAGGAGCTCTTTAAATACTCTTCCAATTCCTTCGCCAAGGTAAAGGGCTCTCGCCTTAGAGCACACCCTCACAACCTCTGGCGTGAGTTCTGTTACTACAGGTGGGCTTCTAGAGTCATGCACACACTCAATTCTATGCCTTCCTGTGGGCTGGTGAAGAGCTGTGCAAATTGTTGTGCTAAGGTTTTGCACAGGTTTTGAAAAGCTTATATCAATACCGCTTTCAGCAAGCTCTATAGCCAGCTTAACCCCCAGGAGGTCCATTGGAATAGCAGTTACAAAAGCTGTTCTCAACCCTAGCTTAGCTGCTGTAAAGGCAACGTTTGCTCCAGAGCCTCCTGAAAAGGCCTTTGGGCTGGGGGAGAGGTATATGTCGTAAGCTAGGGAGCCGAAGACGGCAAGGTCATAGCTTTTGTAAAGCCTCTTACTGTAAACCCTTAGCGTGCTGGCTAATATGTGCTGGCAAACCTCTTTTTCGCTAATATCAACTCTTTTAGCAAGCTCAACGAATTTCTCCATAAACTTTGCAAAAAGCTCTTCCAAAAGCTGGTGCAAGGCAGGGGGCTCAAACTCCCTTGGGTCTCTAAATAAAGCCACGTACCACCTACCTATTTCAGTGAGGTTATAGCACTTCACCCTAACCCTCCTATCACCCCTCTCAACCTTCCTAACGCTCTCAGATAAAAGCCCAAGTGAAACAAGTTTTTTAAGAGCATCAATTATAGTCTTGTTAGACCTGTGGCTCAGCGCTTTAACTATATCTCTTTGACAAAGCTCCTTATCAAGCTCAAACAAGTTCAATACCTCAACAACAGCTGGTGATGAGAATAGCGATGTTACAAACCTAACCCTTTCCCCAATTCTTATAGGTAAAAACAGAACAGCTGGGTAAAACTCTTCAGTGTAACTCATGTTCTCGCTGTAAAAGCTTTACACAGCAAAGTATATATTTTTACTGTGTAACATTTAACACTGGCTGAATCTTATGTCAAGACCCAGGCCCAGGATTGCGTACATGACGGCGTACACAGCAATAGGAATAGCAATATACTACATGCTCTTGTTCCTACCCGGAGTCCCTGTCATTGGGGCTCCTCAGATAAAGATGGAGATTGGAGCAGCGCTGTCTCCTGTATTTGGCGTTTTGCTAGGGCCTCTATCAGGATTTTTGGCAGTGCTTATAGGGAATGTGCTAAAGTTTTTGACTACACCCAATCTTTACTCACTTCCATTTATACCAGCAGCTCCTCTTTCAGCTCTTGTAGCAGGGCTTTTAACTGAGAGGAAGTGGGGCATTTCAGCAGTAATAATGATTGCCATGCTCATTACAGCCATGTTTACACCGCCCTTCAGCCCAGTTGCAGAGTATTGGTATGTATACCTCGTGGCGTTTTACGATAAAATAGCGGCACTAATTCTAATTCCAGTAGCTCTTTGGTTATTACGAAAAGAGAAGAAGGCACAGCTCTATACAGCACTCTACCTGCTAATGTTCATTAGCAGAGAGTTTGATAAAGCATTTGGCTGTACAGTATTCGCATTTCCACAGGTTTACCAAGGGGTTTTCGGAATAGCTAAGGTTAGTACAGTTAGAAAGCTTTACCTTGTTTCCCCACTCTTCTACTTGGTTGAGTACATTATTGAAGGGTTAGTGGCATTTGCTGTAGCTCTCCCCCTCATAGAAGCTATTTCAAGAATTCCCGGCCTTGCTGAAAACCTTCACGTAAAGCATTTACATAAAAAAAGGTAGCAATGTTAATGAAAAGCGCCATAGCTTTAAAAAATGTGACGTATTTTTACCCATCTTCAACAACACCAGCACTTGAAGAAGTATCGCTTGAGATTAGAGAAGGAGAGTTTGTAGTAATTGCTGGGCCATCAGGCGGAGGGAAATCAACTTTAGTAAGAATAGTCCTGGGGCTCATACCGCATATCTATGGTGGTAAACTTCGTGGAGAGGTCTTAGTTGGAGGAGTGAATATTGCTGAGAAGGGGTTTAGAGCTGTTGTGGATAGAGTAGGAGTTGTGATGCAGAATCCAGAAAACCAAGTAGTTAATGTTGTTGTTGAAGAAGAACTGGCATTTACTCTTGAGAACCTTCTTTACGAGCCCATGGAGATACGTAAGAGAGTTGATGAGGCTCTCAAGGCTTTAGAAATTGAGCATCTCAGAAAGAGGCTTGTTCACACGCTTTCTAGTGGTGAGCTACAGAAGGTTGTTATAGCAAGTGCTTTAGCATTGGACTCTAAGATACTGTTACTTGATGAACCCCTAGCGCATCTTGATCCCTATGGGGCTAGGGAGTTCATAGCATTGCTATATAAACTGCGCAAGGAGAGGGGAGTTACTGTAGTTATTGTTGAACACAGGCTTTCAGAGCTCATTAGGCATGTGGATAGAGTTGTGCTACTGAATAAAAGAGTTCTACTTGATGGAGACCCTGCCCTAGCTATTGATAAGCTTCTAGAGGTGGGTGTTGAGACACCACCACTACCCAAAGTACTTAGAGAGGCTGGCAAAAGCCCTGAGTTAAATTGCGACGCTGTTAATGAAGTGAGTAAAGGCTTTGATGTGTGTAGAGGTGCTCACCTCAAAGCTTATAATAATAATGCTAATTTCACTGCACATTACTTAGAGCCTGTGATAGTTGTTGAGAATCTGTGGTTCAGGTATCCAGGTGGTAAAGTGGTTTTAAAGGGCATAGACTTGGAGATATTTCAGGGAGAGTTCATAGCTATAGTGGGTGCAAATGGTGCTGGCAAAACTACGCTGGTAAAGCATTTCAATGGGCTTTTAAAGCCCTGGAGAGGTAGAGTTGTGGTGCTTGGCAAGGATACTAGGTCTAGCACTGTAGCTGAATTGGCAAAGAGTGTAGGAGTAGTGTTTCAAAACCCCTTACACCAATTCTTTGAAAAAACTGTTCTTCGCGAAGTGCTCTTCACGCTAAGCAACTTTGGGTGCAAGAATTGCATTGACAAAGCTTTAGAACTGCTGAAAACTTTTGGTCTTGAACACCTTGCTGAGCACTCTCCTTACGAACTTTCTGTTGGTGAGCAGAGGAGGCTTGCTATAGCATCTGTACTAGCTTATGAACCCCCTGTTGTTGTGCTAGACGAGCCTACGGCTGGCATAGACTATTCCCTCAAGCTAGAGTTGCTAAAAATGCTGGTAAAGATTATTGAGAAGGGGAAGACCGTTGTTATTGTGTCACACGATGTTGAGTTTCTCTCTCTAGCACCATTAACAAGAGTCGTTGTTATGTCCAGTGGGAGGGTGGTTGCTAGCGGTAGCCCCAGAGAAGTGTTTTATGATGTTGAGATGCTCAAAAAGGCTCGTGTCGTACCACCTCAAGTAGTTGAGCTTGCAAAGCTACTTGGATTAGAGAAGGTTGCTAGACCTTTGAATAGTTGCGAGCTTGCGGAGGTTTTAAAGAGGTATTGCAATGCCTGTTGAGAGAAGCCTCCTAAAGAACATTACAACAGCTCTAATGTATGAAGAGGAGAGGTGTTTTTATCACGATCTTGACCCTAGAGCAAAGCTTTTCTATGCTACTGTAGTTCTCGTTATGGTCTCTGCAGGTAGTATTGTAAAGCTGTTAGCTGCACTAGGCTTCGTACTTGCGCTGACCTCTCCCTGCCCAAGGGTATTTAAAAAAGCACTTCACGTACTCACAGGTCTCGCACCCTTTGTTGCCCTTACTGCGCTCTTTATAATACTCTTCACAATGGCCTTCAGCGGGGGAGGCATTTGGGAGACCTTATTAGAACAATTCAAGGTATTTACAAGAGTTGTTATAGTGGTGTTAGCTGTAACTGCCATAGCTTTATCAACAACACCATATGAACTTGTACAAGCACTTACAAGCCTAGGCTTTAGATATGCTCACCTCTACGCCCTAGTCATAGCCGTGAGATTCATACCTACAATACTCACCGAGGTAGGGGATATTTTCGATGCGCAGAGGTCTAGGGGACTAGAGCTAGAGAAGGGCAGCATTATTGAAAGAATTAGAAAATTTAACGCCATACTAATACCAGCATTTGTATGCTCATTGTTAAGAGCAAGAGACCTTGCAGAAGCACTTGAACTTCGAGCATTTGGATACAGCACAAAAAGAACATTCTACAAACCTCTAAAGCTTAAGAAAAGAGACCTGCTATTCATTACCCTCGCAATATCCTCAGCATTAGCAGTGCACCTACTTATACCATAAACCGTTCCCCACAATAAGTGTGGTGTCTCTACATAGTAAAGAGCATGACTTTAGCCACCACGCTTTCAATTAAATCCTTAGAAAACCTGCATTTAGCAGGTACAAAGCTAGCCTCTCCCCTCCCCATCCCCACGTATTAGCAAGGTAACTTCCTCATCGGGAATGTGAGAAAGCTTTTCAGAAAGCCCCTTAGCCTCCTCCTTAAACTCTCCCAACACACGTCTTCTCACTTCTTCCTCAAGAGCCTTTCTCATAACAGAACCAAGCTTAATAACACACATATTGAAAAGCTCACTCAACCACCTAGATATCTTAACAAAGACAGTTACATAGACTACACCATACCACCTCTATACCATCATCGCTTGTAAACCCATATAAGATTTGCTATAGAGTTCATTGAGCCTACCCAGCTTCAAAGATTGCTAAGTTCTTACACTAGGAATATCAAAACTTCTATGTAGTTTAAGGATAGACTTGAAAATATGGTATTAGCATTTCAAAGCTTGTTAAAAGGAGGTAGATGAAATGTTGCAAATAGTTGTAGCCTCCCCAAAGGGGGGTAGAGATTATCTTGGAAGTGATATGTCGTAAGCTCTGTGTTCATTTAGATCAGGGTCTAGTGGTATGTAGCTTAGCCCTGCTTGCTTTACTTTGTATAGAAGCTTTTTTGTTGTTTTAGACACGTTAATTCTTGTCAAAGCCTCGTCTATGTTAATCCAGTCAACAGCTAGAACATCGCCGCCGGGTCTGGGTGTTCCCTCTATTGTGTTGGGGTCAAAGAGTATGTCTATTATTAGGTAGTGGTACTTCACCTTCTTCTCCTTATCAAAAACAATGTTGTTTAAAATGTGCACTACTCCAAGGGGCTTTGCCCTAAGCCCTGTCTCCTCCTCCAACTCTCTTAAAGCTGCTTCAGCTATGCCTTCGCCAGGCTCAATAACACCTCCTGGAATAGCCCACAGACCTGCGCCTGGCGGGTAACCTCTTTTCACTAGGAGTATCATTCCATTCCTTATTAAAACAGATCCGACAGCTGCTATTGCAAATGACGGGTATTCCCGATTACACATGGCTGCCACACTTAGAATTAGTAAGAGTTGTGCAGTAACGTATAAATAGTTGTATTAGCTTGTCTTTAAGAGAGAGTTAGGTGTATGCATTGAATAGAGACTTGCTCATCATAATACTACTACTAGCCTTCATATTGATTTCAGCACTCGTTTCTGTATACCTCCAGAGCCATGTTAGAGAAGGTATTGCAGGTGATAAGTATCGCGAGGTCATAGCTATTGCTAAAGATGTTGAGAAGGGTGTTGAGCTTGTGAGAAACCTTACTTTTACTACTGAAGTTAGGTTTGAGCTTATAAACACTGCTTGGGCTTTAGAGCACTGGGCTCCTAAGGAAGAGGCAGAGTCTGTGCCCGTAGAGATGATGTATAGAGAGGTGGTATATAAAGCAACTTTTCTACTGCCACTCAACTTCTCCATAGTGTCGGGGCAGAGAAGCTTTGTGGGAATGTTTTTAGCGGCTACAGCAGGTACTACGGTGTATATAAATACTGATTACTTTGACCCCAAGAGCCCAGGCTCACGAAACGTTCTTGCGCATGAGCTTACCCACGTGCTTCAAGCACTGCACTTCCCAAACATATTCACAGAGGATGAGACAACAGACTCCTCATTAGCAAAGCAAGCGCTTATAGAGGGAGATGCAGGGCTTACCCAGCGCCTCTACTGCACATCAACAAGGCTTTGCAAACCATCACCAAGAATGCAAATACCTTTAGAAAACCCGTACATAGCTCTCATAACCTTTCCCTATGTCTATGGAGAGCCCTTTGTTTACCACCTCTATAACTATAGTGGCTGGAGTCTTGTAAACAAGGCTTACTTGAAGCCCCCAATATCAACATCTATGGTCATGCACCCAAAGAAATACATTCGCTACCTCTACTCAGGAGATCCGGGATTTGAAGAGCCTGTTATTAGCTGTAGGGCTAGTGGGAATAGAGTGTATAGCGATAGGCTTGGAGAATACTACACACTACTGGTACTTGCACAAAGAATAGGAATAGAAAATGCTATGAGAGTAGCTGAGCAGTGGCGAGGCGATAGAGTAGAGCTATACAGACTTGAAAACGCAACTCACATAACATGGTCTCTGTGCTGGAACACAACCTGGGCATCAGAAAAAGCATCACAAGAGTTTTACACAAATCTTGTGCAAAGCCTAAAGAAAATTGGGAATACTGCTGCTAATAAAACAAGCCTTGAAATACAGATAGTAGTAGTGCAGCATCTATATAGCCTCACAACTAAAATAACATGCAACAAAACATGGGTATTCATAACATCTACACTAATAACAAAAAAGCAATAGCTATGCATTTAACACTTGTAGAAAACTCTTTTACTTAACACAACAGTATAGTGAGTAGAGCTATACTAGATGATGATGTTGCGGTCGTATGAATGGTGATTGCAAGGGTCACGGGGCTGATGACTTTCCTAATACATAGATTAAAGGCAAATAGATGTGGAGTCTGTGAGAATTCTAAAGAGATTTACTCTCATGGTTGAGAGGAGATTATAGTACTAGCTCACCAGACTTTGTAAATATTCTTACTTTTTCGCGTGGAAAGTCTATGAATACCTCATCACCTTCTTTAACTGCTGTTACGGGCGGTAGCTTTGCCTTCACCACCACCCCTCCTGCTGTCTCTAAGTGTAGCAGTACTGCTGTACCAAGGTCTTCTCGTATACTGCACTTAGCCTTAGCAAGCCCTTGCTTTACCCCAACCCTTATGTACTCAGGCCTTATGCCTAGGACAAACTCGCCACCATACTTCCTCAAAAACTCTACCTCTCTACTGCTCAGCGGGTAAAGTATATCGCTACACTTTAAACCCTGTTCTACAAGTTCACAGTTTACAAAGTTCATTCCCGGGTTCCCTATGAAGAACCCGACAAAGGTGTTGCGAGGATATTCATACAGATTTTGAGGCGTGTCAAACTGCATTACTCTACCCTCATTCATAACGGCAATATAGTCTGCAAGTGTTAATGCTTCTGCCTGGTCATGTGTAACGTAAATCATTGTTGTTTTAACTCTTCTCTGCAACTCCTTAATCTTTACCCTAAGCTCCATTCTGCTCAAGGGGTCTAGATTTGAAAGCGGTTCATCGAATAGGAAAACTGAGGGCTCTCTTACCAGAGCCCTAGCTACAGCAACCTTCTGCCTACCTGCAGGGTCAAGTTTAGATGCTGAAAGCTTTAGCACATCCTTTAACCCCATAAGCTCTGCAACTTCATAAACCCTCTTCCTAATTTCGCTTTCACTATAGCCATAGTTTCTCAGCGGAAATGCTATGTTGTCATACACATTCATTTCGTAAACAACTGGGAATTGAAAGACCATTGCGACATTTCTTTTTCTAGGAGGCCAATCAGTTACATCTTTATCATCAAATAGCACCCTGCCCTTAGTTGGCTTTAGCAGCCCTGCTATTATCTTCATTAGAGTTGTCTTACCGCATCCTGAAGGGCCGAGCAGTGCGTAGAGCCCTCCATGCTTAAACTCCAAATCGATGTCTACTAGTGCTACTGTTACCACGGGTTTTGTATAGGTGTGTGAAACATTATCAACTACTACAGTAACCATAGAGCTTCACCTGGGGGCGTGAAGAAGCTCACCTGAGGATTTATCAAAGAAGTAGAACTTGGCTGGGTTTATGAGTAGCTGAATTGATGAGCCTGGGGATAGCCTGAGGATCTCTGGTACATGAATAACAAGCTTTTTACCAGCTAACTCCACATGAACAAGGGTTTCAGAGCCCAGTACTTCTGTTATTATTACCGTAGCTACAAAGCCTTCTCCAACACCAGGGGGAGCTATTCTGAGGTCTGTAGGCCTAACTCCAACAACAACTTCAGTACCGCTACTAACTCCTGAGAACACAGGTATTTGTGAAACATCTACAGACATAAAGCCCAGGTCCACAACCTTAACACCATTCTTAATAGTGATAACACCTTCTAAGAGGTTCATTGAGGGGTAGCTAAAGTACTTTGCAACAGTAATGTTCTTAGGCTTGCTGTACACCTCATGTATTTCACCCTGAGCCTCAACCCTACCATCATGTAGAACCACAACGTAATCGCCAAGAGCAAGCGCTTCTTGAGCATCAGCTGTAGCCCATATCATTGTCCCGCCACGCTCTCTCAAAATCTTCCTGAGCTCTCCCCTCATGGCTTCGCGAATCTTGTAGTCTAGGTTTGTTAAAGGCTCGTCGAAAAGGTATACAGTAGCGTCTTTAACAAGAGCCCTAGCAATGGCTACTCTCTGCCTCTGACCACCACTAATTTCAGCAGGGCTTTTACTAAGTATATCAGCGATTCTTAAAAGCTCTGCAACTTGCTTTACACGCTTCTCAATTTCACTTTGAGAAAACCCCTTTGCTTTTAGTGGTGAAGCAATGTTATCAAATACAGTCATGTGGGGGTATAGGGCAAATGTTTGAAACACTAAACCAACGCCTCTTTCCTGCGGTGGGAGAGCTGTGACATCGTTATTGCCAAAGATTACCCTTCCACTATCAGGCTTTTCTAAACCAGCTATAATCCTAAGCACAGTTGTTTTGCCTGCACCCACAGGGCCAAACAAAACCGTTATCTTTTCTTCTAATGCCTCAAACGACACTCCCTTCAAAACCTCTTTTCTTCTGAACCACTTGTGCACATCCTTAAGCACTACTCTGACCATCACCTACCACCTCCAGTAAACGCAAGTAACCCGCGTACAAAGTACCTGCCCATTACTATGAAGATTATGAGTGGTGGTAAGGAGCCTATGAGAGCTGCTGCAAACATCTCATTATATATTGTTCCCGCCTGCCCTACATAGCTAAATATCTTAAGGGTTATGTGTTTCTCATAGCCGCGAGTTATTGAAAGCGGTATGAAGAAGTTGTTCCACATGTTTATGAGCATAAAGATTAGAGTTGCTACAAAGCCTGGGCTTAGAAGTGGCAATGCAACTTTTCTGTAGGCTGTCAAGGGCTTCATACCGTCAACTAGTGCTGCTTCAATGACTTCTCTCGGGAGGTTATTTGTAAATATAAACATTAGTAGTGTTGCCATTGGTGTAAAGTACAGTAGGAATAGGATGAAGAGCCCGTGTAGGGTATCGTAAAGTGTGATTTTTAAAGTCTCTTCAATTACTCTAATTAACGACACTAATGGGACTACAAGTGCTTGGTATGGTATATAAGTTGTGATGGCTATTAGCGGCGGTAGGTAGTCAGATACCTTACCACCCTTTAGATATATTGCAAAAGCTGCTAAAGAGCCCAGGAAAACGGATATGAAGGCTGCTGGAATTGTTACAATACCAGTATTAATCATAGCACCAGCAAGTAAGTCAAAAGCCCTCTTGAGGGTTCCCACATCAAGTTCTAGTGGCGGGTTTAGGAGTGGGTTGCTCATGGCATCTGCCAAACTCTTTATAGCTCCAACTATGAGAGCGTATAGTGGTATAAACCATATGGCGCCAAGTACTGCTAGTATTACTGTGGAAACCAGGATGTTTGATCTAAGCCTCACGCTATATCACCTTCAGGATCCACTTCCTTATACCATAGGTAGCATAGGGAATGACTATTGTTGCGGAAAGTGCTATTAGGAATATGCAAGATGATGCTGAGATGTTTACTATCATGTATGCAAACTTGTTGTACATGTATATCACCATGGTCATTGTGAAGGGGTTTGTAAAGAGCACGCTATATGGCAAATCAAACATTTGTAATGCAAATAAAAGAGTGAATATTGTGCCTAGAAGTAGGCCTAGCCTAGAGTGAGGTATTACAACCTTGACCATTAGCGTCAGCGCGTCAGCTCCGTCAACTAAGGCACTATCTATAACATCTCGCGGTACGTTGTAAAAAGCTGCGAGGTAGAGAAGTGCTACAAATCCTCCATAAATCCATACTGATACCCCTATTAAGCTCCACAGAGCATTGTATCCACTAAGCCACGATACTTCTGGTAGCCCTAGCTTAGTGATGTACACATTGAATCCTTTAACAGAGTCAAAAAGCCATCTCCAAATAACTCCACTAGCTACAAGAGAAATTGCAAGTGGATAAATGAAATATGATGTTAATGCAGACCTCAATCTGCTGCTCTCAAACTGAAATATGCTTACAGCAATTAGCAAGCCTACTACATTGCCTAGGAGAATTAGGAGTGCTGCCCATATAAATGAAATCTTAATTGCGTTAATAAAGGCGTCATCGCGAAGCAAATCGCTATACGTCTTTAAGCCAATGAATTCAAACCTGGGGTTGTAGAGTGAGTAGCTTGTTAAAGATAAGTAGAGGTTCCAGCCAATACCATACCACAGTATTGCTATAAAGAGAAGTACGGGAAGCGCCATGAGAATGAAGTAGCTGGTTTTAAGAGCCATTTCGCTTATTCCTCAATGCCTAGTGGTGAGAGAAAAAGGTTTAAAAATAATGTTTGTATTTTAAGAGCATTTAGCCCATGGCGGGAGGACTCCTGCAAATGGCTTTTCACAACTACCAATGAACAAACCACTCTGTTGCCATAGAGATTTCTCAAGGGATAGTGCTTTACCTACAGTTTCATACCATGCGCCTAGAGCAGCACTCTTGTATTGCGCTAGCTCAACTGCTTTCTTCAGTAGCATGTCCCACACGTCAGAGAAGAGTGCGCCATGTGTAAAGCTGAATACCTGTGCTGTTGACCTTGAGTACTCGTCTACTTCCCACTTCTGCACCTCTATGAAGTATATGCCTTTGCCTAGGTCTGGGTATGCAGCTATGGAGCCTTTGTACGGATTGAATATCTTCTGCCCTGTTCTAGATGCAAAGTACTTTGCAAACTGTATTCCAAGGTCTACGTTAGGCCCCTTAGGCACTCCCACAGAGTCTATAACCATGTTGTAAATGCCTTGGGTTCCTGGGAATGGAGCTACAATTATCTTGCAATCAGGTGTTATACTGTCAATAGAGCACATCTTGACACCTGGATACACATTGAATATTAGCCCAACAGCCCAGTCACCATCACAGTGGAATGCGCCTTTGCCATCAACAACTCTTGCAACAGCTGTTGTCCAGTCTAGCGCCATCCAGTCACCTGGGAAGGTCTCGGCAAGCTCTAGGAATATTTCTGTAGCTTGCTTTATGCTTGGGTCATCAGGGCTCAGCATGCCGTACATAAACTGTACAAACTTTTGAGGACCTGCTATTGCTAGGAATATCTGCTCCCAGAAGTGAAGTACTGTGAAGAGGTCTGCACCTGCTTGCACCATGCATGGAACCCCAGCAGCCTTTAGCTTAGCGCATGCAGCTCTAAGGTCATCCAGCGTCTTGGGTGGGCTTATGCCATACTTATCCAGTATCTCCTTGTTCATGAGTATCAGGTTAGCTCTGTGCAAGTTTACTGGAAGTGCATAGAGCTTTCCTGAAAGCAAACACACTTGACCAACTGGTGTTGCAAGAATATCTATATCCTTTCCAACACTCGTCAGCTCGGCAAAGTCCTTCTCTTTGTTTGGCGCAGCCATGAAGTAGCTTATTATCTCAGGACCGCAGTGCACTTGAAAAGCCTCTGGAGGCTTTCCAGCCATAATCAAAGCAATAATAGCAAACTTAGCATTAACACCAGCACCGCCAGGAACAGCCGTCTTCTCAACCTGAATACCCGTATCCTTAGTGAAATTCGCAATTAGATAGTCTATAGCAAACCTCTCTAAACCAGCCCACCACGTATAGAAAGATATCTTCCTAACAGCAGGAGTAGGCGTTGGCGTGGGTGTTGGTGTGGGTGCAGGGGCTGCGGGCCTCATTAACAAAGCAACTGCAGCTACGATAACAACTATTATCACAATAATTGCTGCAACAATTGTCCAAAGTGGAGCTTTTCCACTACGCATATACAAACCCCCACTACATACAGTACCATGACAAGTTTATAACTCTTTATGAAAATCATCCTTAAAACTCATAACAACATGTATTTACATTATTTAACATTTAATACAAGTTTAAACCTGAATATACTTTTTAAATCTTGGTGCTGTCCAAGCTCATATCGATTAATTCTCTAGGCTTATAGCAAGGCTCAGTACTGAGGAAGGGGTTTAAGCTGGTTGGAATTATTAACTCTTTTTTGCTTTTCTCAATTCTGTAAGGATTCTGATTTCCATTCTCTTCATGTATAGAGATAGTATTGCTAGTAGGAGGCTTTGGAACCCTGCTAGAGTCAGTATGATTGCTACTAGCCCCTTGATATAGTACTTTATTCCTGTGAAGAAGTAGTGGTACGCTACGTAGAGGCCTAGGGGAAGCCCTGCTATGAGTGCTAGTGAGCCTAGGGTGAATATGAAGAATGTTGGGTTGTATCTCCACGCCATTTTAACCATGTCTACAAGTATTTGCAGTCCATGGCGTATCCTCAGCTTCTTCCCCCATTCATCAACCCTCCTCCTGTACTCTATGGGAACCTCCTGTACTCTGTACCCCTGGGAGACAATGTGAGCAACAATTTCAGACTCTATGCCAAAGCCCTTAGACTCAAAGCCAAGCTCCTTCAAAACCTCTGCTCTTACAACATACATACCGCTTAGCACATCAGAAAGCCTTGTGCCAAACAACAGGTTGAACACCTTCGTCAAAAGCTTGTTGCCAAGCCTATACAAAAAGCTTTGAGCACCAGGCTCCAAGACCTTCCTAGAGCCTATCACAAGGTCATAGCCATTGCTACAAGCCTCTCTAACAAGCACAGGAATGTATTTTGCAGGGTACGTATAGTCACCATCAAGAAAAACAACATAGTCAACACCATCAGCAAGCTTAGCAGCAGTCTTAATGGCACCGACCTTGCCCCTGCCCTCCTGATCAACAAGCTTCACACCCCTTAAAATAACAGCTTCTCTAGTACCATCAGTAGAACCACCATCAACAACCACAATACTATCTCTAGAAACACCAAGGCTCAGAACCTCATCTAGAACAAGGCCAATAGCCTTAGCCTCGTTAAGCGTTGGTATAGCAACGAGGTACTTCACATCATTGCTCTTCAATTTCCAAACCCTTTCAATGAAAGTTATTTTTACACCAGAGCTAAAATAGTTTAGAAACTCAACCTTATCTATTTGACTCTACCTAATGTCGCTGACTAGGAGACTCATGGCATGAGCATCGATAACATATTACAAAGCGCTGGCTAATGTAGCTTTTTGGTCGCCTAAACAATGATGCTCTTTATGTTCTTAAGGTCGTTACTCTTAGTGTTGAGTGGCTTGCAATGGCTTTAAACGATAGCACCCTAAGGCTCATCTACATAGCTGTAATGGTTGCTCTTCTTGCTCACATGCTCATTATCTCATCCTGTGTTTGGTGGTGGGAGGTATACAAATTCAATGTTGATTGGAAGCGGCATGTAGAGATTCCTGTGCCCTCCATGCTCTACATTCTCAGTGCTCCTTCGTGGTTCTGGGTTGATCTGGTTATAACAGTCATAGTGTTCTCCTCTTTCTCCATGATAATAGTCTTTGTCCGCGTTTTAGCAAAGTCGCTTGGCTTAAGTGGCAAAGGCTTTATACTAGCTACAGTGCTTTACCACGCTCTTCTACTAGCCAACTGGATTTGGTATGAGATTTTCAGAGCTAATATGAGTGCTAAAGAGAAGCTAAACCCAGACTCAATTGCATATAGATTTCTTGTGTGGGGTGACGCACTATACATTGTGACTAGCATTGCAGCTTTCTTAGCCATAGCGGTGTTCATTTCCAGAGCCGCTTTGCCAAGAATAGAGAGCGTGCTCACTACAGGCAAGAGATGTTTGCACTCCATTCTATGGATTTCCATAACTGTTGAAACATACATCCTTATCCTCATAGCCAGCTTCATATGGTTTAACATACTGATTTACACAGCTGGAGAAAGGCTAACTGGATGGGCTTTTCCATCACCTTTCTATCTGTGGAGGGCATCGATATACCTATGGGCCACTTTAGCATATATGGTAACTCTAACAGTTTTTGCAGTAGTAATAGGGGGTGTGTCGTATAGAGAAATTAAGGCTTGTAGAGGTTAATAAAGCATTTAAGGTTTAGCTAAAACCAGTAGATTGGTGCAGTATGGAGGTAAAGAATCTCGGCATTCTCAAGACTCTTTTCATAGTGTTTGCCAGAGGAAAGCAAATTTCTGTACTGGTTCTCTCTATCTCAATACCAATAGCGCTAGTAACATCCATAGCACTAGCATTATCAGCATCTCAACAACAAGTACAGCTCTTGACAGACATAGCACTCCAAAACGCTTCAGTAGTTGTCTCGGGCAACGGTTTTGAAGTGGGGGTTGTAGACGCTGTGCTTGTAATTGGTGACCAGAGAGTAGGGATTCAAATACATGTGGTGAGAGACTTTAATGCTTATGCTAATCTGATTAACATGAGAATTGTTAAGAGTACTAAGCCGGTAGATAAAGCTGTTTTCTCTGTAGGTATGGAGATAGCGAACAGGTTTAAGGCTGGTGTGAACTCAATTGTTTTAATATGTGTAAATGGCAGCTGCTTCAATTCAACTATTACAGCAATTCATAGAGGTGAGGGGTATGCTGACTATATTGTTGTAACAAATAGCACTGCTTTTCTCAGCTATTCAAAAACAATGTGTTTCTCTAAGAGAGAAGGTAGTGTAGCTGTTACAGGTATTTTAAATAGCTTAAATAGAGACATTTCACTGCTAGTTCAACTACTAGCCCTTATTTCTATAGCAGCCTATACGCCAATACTTTACCTATCAATCAACAGGGTATTGAATGACTATGGAGATGTAATAGAGGTTTTCAAGAGTGTGGGAGCTACAAGTAGAGTTATTTGCACATACTTCCTGCTATTATTTGTCGTGCTATCAATGATCTTTGTTTTGTATGGCATAGCATTAGGTGTTGTAGTAGTTCACATTGGTATATGGTTACTGCGGTTCTTCGGCATTGCAATGCTGTTTAAACCCACTACTGTGAGTGAGTTAGCTATAGTTCCCTCTGCATTATATGCAATTCTCTGCGCAATAGTGACAGCAGTATCCGTAAAGAGGCTATATGGCGGCTTCTAATGGGATTGGCGTCGCTGATTAAGATTGTTAGGCCTAGAGCCATTGCTTTAACACTAGCAACGCTGTTCACTATCTACCTCCTCCTCACACTTTTTACAGGACTTGTTACAGCTGTGTACAGCTTCTACGATAGCATAGTAAGTGTCAGCGCACTGCAAGACAAGTTTGTTTTTATTGTGTCAAGCTACGCTCTATCACCATTCACATCAGTTGTTAGTGTCAATAGTGTTGAGAATGCTGTGAAGGGTTTGCATGGAGTTGAGAAAACAGTTTATGAGGTTATAACAATTGGTTATATTGATGGTAGGGCTGTTGTTGTTAGAGCGCTAAACTCTTCTGCATTTAAAGAATTAACTGGTTACAGCGTTATTGATGGTAGTGAAATAGATGATAACTGTTTTTACTGTGCTTGGCTTGGATACAACCTGGCTAAGAAACTTGGTGTTAGTGTTGGCAATAGAATCACTCTTTACTCGCCATTCACATCAACGCCGTTCATACTTAGAGTATCTGGTGTAATAAGTGCTGGTAAACCTTATGATAATGAGCTCATTATTCCCCTTGGAGTTGGACAGGCCTTCAGGGGTTTATCGAGAAGTCAGGTATCCATAGCAGTAGTACTTCTAAGCTCTAGGCAAAGCTACTTAGAATTAGCTAAGAGGTTTGAAGTAGATGTGGAGAAGGTTTCGTTAGCTGAAAGAGTGATTCTGTCTCTAAGGTATGTGGGGAGGAGAGTAGAGCTTAGAACATACAACGACTTTTCATCAATGCTATTCTCAAGGCTTGGCCTACCTAAAGAAACCCTTATGCTGATACTAGTATCAATATCAATAATACTCTCCCTAGGGCTGTACATAGTTGGGCAGGCTCTGGTAACGCTAAATATGACCAACATCCTTATTGCATACGAGCTTGGCGTACCTGTGAAGAAGACAAAGGTTTTCTTAGCCTTGGTAGCAATTCTCTGCTCTTTAGCCTCCTACGCAATGGCTTTAGCGCTTGCTAAAGTGTTGTTCAGCCTTGTAAGCATTGAGCTTTTGGAGCACGAAGTGAAGCTAAGTATTGCTGAAAAAGATGTCTGGTTTTTACCAGTACCAGCATCTCTATTCACATTAATTGGGCTAGCAATGGTGAGAATAGATGAGCAGTAAGCCAAGCATTTTTCTAGTTCTCGTACTAGTGTTTGCAACGCTAATCAGGTTGGCGCCAGCCATGGTATTCAACAATCCCTTCTCAACAGATGTTTGGCCCTTAATAAAGCTAACCAAGGTTGTAATTGAAAATCCCAGTGCTAAGATCTGGAACGATACACAGTTTGATGGGTATAACAATAGGTGGCCAGGTGTAATACTTTCAGCATCTATTGCATGCATTCTTACTGGCCTGGGCGTTGAGCATGTCTATAGCTTTCTATACTTAGTTATCATCACTATTACCAATACTATTCTTCTCTACGGAGTTCTCAGCTTTACTAGCAACACTAAAACGGCCGCTCTAGCTGCTGTTCTATACTATGTTGCAGTCCCATCTTTACTCATCTTTACTTCAGCAACTCTTAAAGAGGTTTACGCTTATCCAATACTCTTTGCAATTCTCTTGCAGTTAGCAAAGAGGGAATTTGACTGGAGGTATATGATTACAATCTCTGTTTTATCCCTAGCCCTCTCCACATCGCATCACCTAGCCTCTGTAATGCTCATAGGCATGTCCATAGGCATTCTCATTGTGTTAGCAATAGGTATTACAGTTGGTGAGGTGAGGAGTGTAGTGAGAGGGGCTTTAGTTAAGCAGCTAGCTCTAGTGCTTATTGCTCTACCAACCTTTACCCTCTACTACCTTCTCTACGGCCAGACTAGGGCTGTGAGCCTGATTGGCTTTAGCGACATACTTTCATATACATTCTATGCGGTGTTTATATACACAAGCTACTATCTAGCTAAGCAAGTTACTGTAAAGAGGGCTGTATCTATTTCAGCAGTTCTCACAGTACTAATTGCTACAGCCTTTGTAACACTACACTCACTAGCTTATGGTGTGACCTACAGCCTAGATGACGTGTCCACATACATACTAGCAATGTCAGCTCCACTAGTACTGCTATGCTTTTTACCAAGTTCTGTAGATGAGGTAAGGATCTTTATTTTAGGTATAGCACTATTCATGTCCACAAACATCCTCTTCATCTACATAGCCAAGCCAGAGCTTGTAACAGTACTTCACAGAGTACTAAACTACCTCTCAATAATGAACTCAATGCTAATTGCGTACACCTGTAGAGGTAGGGTTGCGAAGGGCATAGCAATAGCTGTTGTCCTCATGACAGTAGTGTTTGGCATTGTAGCTGTAGCGAGAATTGTCCTGGGCTTAGATAAGACAATGTTCTACTGGGTTTACAGAGAAGGTGATGTCGTTGGAATGAGTCGCATTGAGGCCCTGTTCAATGGGAGTATTCTGGGGGACTCAAAAGTTTTTTACTTTACATACAAGAGGACTGACTCATCATCACTACTACTAGCGGTGAGCAGGGGGTTCAAGGGCTGTGGGGATGCTGTTGTTGTGCTACATAGGGATAACTACGACAAAGGTTTTGTGGCATCTCTAACAATATACAAGGTAGGCAATGTGAGTAGCCTTATTAATAGGCTTAGTAGAATCTATGACAATATGTATATAAATGGCTTTTGGGTAAGGCAATGAGCAGTATTGTAGTATCTCTAAGAGCTGTTTCCAAGGCTATAGGCGGAGATACTGTTTTGAATGGAGTTGACCTAGAGATAGGCTTTGGCCAAGTAATTCTCGTCCGTGGGAAGAGTGGTGTTGGGAAAACGACCTTGGCTAAGATAGTAGCACTTCTCTTAAAGCCTGACAAAGGCGATGTTGTGTTTTTGAGTAAGAGAGTAAATGACTTAGCATGGGATGCTCTAGCAGATTTGAGGCTTAGGTACATTGGTTACATAGATCAATTGTGTAAGCTAATGCCAAATATAACAGCTTTTGAAAATATTGAACTTCCGCTAAAAATACTTGGAATTCCGAAGAGAGAACGCATTGAAAGAGTACATGAGGTAGCCTCTCTCTTAAATATAAAGGAGAAGCTCCTTAGATATCCAAACGAGTTGAGTGGTGGTGAAAGACAGAGAGTTGCTATTGCAAGGGCTTTAGTTAAAAAGCCCAGAGTTGTTGTTGCTGATGAACCATTTGCACACCTAGACGATGAAACAATGAGAACTGTGTTAGAGTATGTAAAGCAATTGGCGAAGCACAATAGTATGGCAGTCTTAATAACAACAACAGATCTCTACACACCTCTAGATGTTGATGAAGAATTTGTTTTGGAGAGTGGAGTGCTAAGAAAAAAGAGCTGATGAGGTTAGGCAACTAGCTTTGAATTTTTACTAGGAGCCGGCAATGACGTACTTAAGCTGTACTACTGCCACACCCCTGCTTTAGCTACCTAACATTTCTCTCCAGTCAAGCTTCTTCAAATGCTCTGCAATTGTGTTAAGAACATCTTTTTGAAGCACATAGACATGTATCTCTAGCCCCTGCCCAGCCTCTTCAAACGCCTTAGCCATAGCCTCTACAGACTCCTCGGGTGTTAGCCCACCTACGCCAGCGCCCATGAGGGGAAACGCGACTGTTTTAAACCCCTTCTCCTTAGCCGCTTTAAGAGCTGCTAGAGTAGCTTTATAAACATAGTTAGGATTTGAGCTTCCACCAGGAACCTCAACTGTTGGGGCATGGATAACAGCCCTGCACTTCAGCTTTCCAGCTCCTGTAACAACAGCTTGGCCAATATCTATAGGCGCGTATCTCCTGGCCTCAGCCTCAATCTCCACACCACCCCTCCTCTTAATAGCGCCAGCAACACCACCACCCATGACAAGGTACCTATTAGCAGGATTAACAATAGCATCACCACTAAACTCAGTTATATCACCAACAACAATGCTAACCACAGCCCCACTCTTTACAAGCCTCACAACATCTCACCTACAAGAAATACATGATGAAGAAACCATATTAAGCTTGTCGCCCAAGCCATGAACATCACCACGTAGCACTGCATACCACACTGCAAGAAGCTTATCGCCACGGTCATACCCTAATACCTTTTGATCAACTTTTTACTATCAGTCTTAGCAATAATCCTTTTACTTTAGAGAGAGTGCTATAACTGTGGGAGTATACATGGTAATTGATATAGAGCGCATTAAGAGACTCATTTCAGAAATTAGAAATGCCACGTCCTTCATATTAGATCTCACTAAAAACCCTTTGAATCTCTATCTGAAGCTGATAAACATGCTATTAGATACAACCTTATTGTTATAGCTGAAGCTGTGGCATCAATAGCTATGCACTTGGCTAAAAACCTTTTTAATGTGACTCCAGAAACCGTTTCTCGGTAGATAGCGGTTCATTGCTCTTCATCTTCATTGATTTCAGGCTCTCCACTATCTACTTCTCAACGGCCTCCCCAAGCCCCCTCACCGCAGTGGCTCCCACCTAGTCGCCTAGGGCTCACAGCCTCTGCGGGTCTCGGAAACTCGGGGTCACTAACCAAGCTTATAAACAACACCAGCTTATAAACTCAACTCCAAGTCTTAAACATCAATGAAAACAAGTATTACAAAAAATTATGAAGACCGAAATCCCTATTCATGCGCTAAGGCTTTCAGTTGGTAATTATAAGCGATTACTTAGCCGAAGAGCTAGGGATATAGGTTCTGTATCCAAGGAGAGGAATGGAGATTTGTGGATGAGGAAAGGCTTAGGTACGGCGAATAAAGGGGATTTACATGTACTTTATCTCATTTAATGCATGAATTAGTGAAGTGAATGCAAGCTCCAAAGCTTTATCATTGCATTGCTTTATCAAGTCCTTTACACTTCCTATACTTCTTCTCCTAAGCAACTCCCTGATACTTTTCTTGTCAGCAGCAACAGTTTCTCCTAGGCATAGCCTTATAAGCTCCGCCTCGTTCTCCTCAATACACCTCTCCCTACCTTGGATAGAGAGCATCACAACAACTCTTCTATCACCCTTCTCAACAATAAACCTCCAGCACAAAACATCATAACACGATTTCTTTTCGAGAATCCTAAACCCTCTACTCTGCAAAACAAGCTCAAAGTCTTTAACATCCCTAATGTGCTCTCTATCAATGACTACTAGGTATCTTGAGACAGCTTTAATGCGGGAGACAAGCTCAGATAAGCTATCCGCAGCTCCTACCAACCCAATTCTACCAACAAGTCTTGAGTAGACAAGGAAGCTTTCGTGATCCAGCTTTCCCCCGATTGCCTCTAAAACCTTTACATCCTCCCGCCCATCACCAACAATAATGATTGCTAGAGGAGGTTCTTTAGTGATGAAACTCTCCATGGAGACCTTCATTCATTGATAACCTCAATAAGGGTTCTAATATCAATGTGCTTGTCTAGAAGATCCTCAACCTCGTCAATCTCAAGCGACCTAAAGTAGACAATATCATTACCATCTTTCCAAAGCATAACTATCTGTGCATCTCTAGGCTCAATAAGTGTAACACTATTGAGGACATCAATGCTGTGAGTTGATACCACTACCTGCCTATCTGATCTAGCTAACCAGTTAAGAGCTGTATCTAAAAGACTTGGATGCATAGCGACTTCAACATCGTCCCACAGAACCATGAGGGGGTTCAAAAGCTCTGTGACCAGATAAATCAGTGTAAACCTCTTAACACCTTCGCCAAAGTCCTTAAGGCGTGTATACAGAACCTTGCTCTCAACCTCTTTTCTAACGTAAAGCTCATTTCCAGGTCCTGGAAAGACCTCTGTAAACTTGTCATATACAACCCTGTTTAAGTGCTCTGTAATAATCCTTATATTAAGTCCCTCCTTCACAATCCTTTCAGCATTACTGAATACGAAGTCGTGAAGAGATAGAAAAGCCTCATCCTTATTAGGGATATAGAGGGTTAGAGCATTTTTTTCACCGAGTAGAAACCTCTCAACAAGGTTATGAATAGGAGTGTAGACGGTTGCGGTTTTACTTAATATCTGTACCATTTCATTACTATTTACCTCCTCAATCACTTCACCAAGAGCAACTCTATACCTACGCATTACGCTTCCATCACTAGAAATGGTGAGTATGGAGCTATCTATGCTGAGCCTATCAACGCTTTTACCATGTACAACTACATTCTCTATTGCTGTCCTGGGCTCAAAAACATAGCTTATCTCAGCCTTACCTGTATACCCATAGACAAGACTTTTTGAGCTTCCAATCAGCTTGGTTAGAAATGATATTGGATCAGCATTATATGGCTGTGTTTGAGTGGATAGTAGGTAGAGAGCTTGTAAAATAGCTGACTTACCTACATTATTCCTCCCTATCAACACATTAAATTTCCTTAGCTTTACCGGCTTTGCAAGTGTTTTTATACCTCTAAAACCCTTTATATCAACCTCCTTAACAAGCACCATGCTCTACAGAACCCCGAACCTCTACATAAAATCTACTTTGTCTTCCTAATAACCTTATCTATCTCATCTCTAAAACACCAAAGACCTTCGCTAAAATCAAGTGCTGCTATCCCCAGCTTCCCTGCAAGCTTGTCGCTTATCGATGGCTCATTAGCTTTCTCAGCTATTACTAGTGATGCTTCTACAGAGCCCACAATTCTATCTTCTTCCACAGCGTACACCTGAACAGCTCTGGGAATTTTTATCAGTTTTGTTATGCTTCCATCAGCAAGTCTATACTCCTTAACTACTGCTCCCTCAGGTAGCTGTGGATAAACAGATAGCTGAGTTGCTATTGCTGTGGATACCAGCAATTCTGGTTCTCGAGTTTCATAGCTACTGTTAATGAGTGCTACTACATCAATGCTTCTGCCTCCTCTCACAAGCCTTATTTTCAGCCTTATTGCTACTCTCCTCATCCCCATTGACAGGCTTTAGCCTTCCAATTCTCTCTACAAGGTCTCGCCATACTTCACACAATGCTTAATAAGTATATAAAGAATTTTTACAGGTAGAACATGTTAAGGTCAGGGGTCTGTTGTTGTGGAGAGCTTAAGAATTTTAGTCACGGGGGGCGCTGGCTTTATTGGTAGTCACCTAGTCAAAGCTCTTGTTAAAGCGGGGCATAGCGTGAGGATTTTAGACAATTTTTCAACAGGTTCTCTTGAAAACCTTGGCGATATTGCTGGTTCTGTAGAGCTTGTTGTTGGCGATGTGAGAAGCTATGGCGTTGTTGAAAAAGCTGTTAAAGGTGTTGACGCTGTTATCCACTTAGCTGCTTTAATAGATGTTGCTGAATCTATTGAAAAACCAGACCTCTACTTTGATGTCAATGCCAGGGGCACTTACAACATTGCCAAGGCCTGTAAAGGTGTTAGCGTACTGGTCTTTGCATCTACATGTGCTGTTTATGGAGAGCCTGTGAAGCTGCCAGTAGCAGAGGACCACCCCATAGTACCAAAATCGCCATACGCAGCAACGAAGGTGGCTGGAGAGGCATTTATACAAGCATATTCAAATCTATATGACTATAGATATGCTATTCTAAGGCTTTTCAACGTCTATGGGCCAAAACAGAGCAAGGCCTACGCTGGAGTAATAATTGAGTTCATAAAGAGGGTTTCTAGAGGAGAGCCTCCCATAATCTTTGGAGATGGAGAGCAGACAAGAGACTTCATACATGTAAGCGATGTTGTGGAAGCGATAATGATGGCTATAACAAATGAGAAGACTAGGGATGTGTTCAACATTGGCAGTGGAAAACCTGTGACAATAAATCAGCTCGCAAAGCTCATCCTCAAGCTCATGGGCAGAGAAGATCTGAAGCCTATACACACAACCCCGAGACCAGGGGACATAAGACATTCAGTAGCGGACATAACAAAAGCTAGAGAAGCACTAGGCTTTAAACCAAGAATAGGACTTGAGGAAGGGCTTCAAAGCCTCATCACAACGTACACTCACCAGCAAAAACACTACAATAGCACACACTGCAGATAACCCAGGGCTTTACAAACACAAGCAAAACAGCATGTCTTGAGCTCCATCCAAAGTGCATATCAAGGCAAGGAGAAGAATCCTTACTACTGCAAACACCAGTCTCACTATTGCTCTACAAAAACTAGCTAGCTTGGACGCTTATAGCAGCTGTGCTAAAAGTGAGTAGCAACAGCATGTGCAGTGCAATGGTGTAGACCGCGCTATTACTGTGCATGGTACATCTCCACACCTTTCTTAATGTATGAAACACCTAAAAGGTGTGAGAGGTATAGAGTTTTATATTTTACGTCTTTGAAAGCCTGTGTACATGCTGTTGCTGTAGTTTTAATTTAGAGCATCTGTGTAGTTTGTTATGTGGGTTTGATGAACTTGTTTAAATGTGTTCACATTTATATACCTGGTGTTTTTAGTAGTTGCTTATGGTTTGCGGTGTTTTTCTGTGGCTGATGTGCCTAGGCC
>Ga0080004_1111321_pt1 | contig 74809 bp, 70 predicted proteins | sample WasSprMetagenome_FD_69207 | JGI IMG/M metagenome (GOLD analysis project Ga0080004, IMG submission 69207) | Sulfidic aquatic microbial communities from Washburn Spring, Yellowstone National Park, USA - WS (SPADES assembly) (version 2) | ecosystem: Environmental > Aquatic > Thermal springs > Hot...
ATAAAATTAAAGTTGTCACAACTCCAACACCACCAGGAACAGGAGTAATCCAACTTGCTTTCTCCTTTGCCTTTTCAAATTCTACATCTCCAACTATCTTATCACCAACCCTATTTATTCCAACATCTATAACAATTGCTCCTTCTTTTATCCATTCACCAGGAATTAAATTTGCCTTTCCAACTGCAACTATTAAAATTTCTGCTCTTTCAACATGTTCTTTTAATTTACCAGCATCTGATGTTCCAATATGGCAAATTGTTACTGTAGCAAATTTATCAACAAGCAGTAAAGAGACAGGTTTTCCAACTATATCAGAGTGTCCAACCATGACAACTTCTTTTCCATATAAATTAACTCCAAGATAATCAATTATTTCCTTTACTGCAAGTGCTGTACATGGTGCAACAATAGGCCTTCCATAAACAATCCATCCCATATTAACAGGATTTACTCCTTCAACATCTTTTTCCGGTGCTATTTTTGACTGAACCTTCCTTGTGTCAACTCCTTTTGGTAAAGGAAGTTGTAAAATAATACCTGTTACATCGCAATCCTTATTTAGTTTTTCAATACTTTCAATAATTCCTTTTTCATCGGAATTATCCGGTAAACTCATTATTTCATAGTTAATTCCTATTTTTTCACAATTTTTCTTCTGCTGATTCATATATACAATACTGGCTGGATTTTCACCAACAGAAACAGCAACAAGTTTTGGAACAATTCCTTTTGATTTTAATTGCTCAAGGTCTTTTTTTACTTCATCCTTTATTTTTTCCGCAATAACCTTTCCTTCAATTAAATTCCCCATTTTATCCCTCCTCTATTATTTCCATAACTTTCTTAATTAAATTTTCTCTTTTTTCTTTCATCTCTTTTTCCATTTTACACAATTTTTCTTTTGTTTCAATTTTAAATTTTTCATCTTTTATAAATTTCAAATTTATCATAATATTCATTTCCCCTCCAGAAAAAGCACCTTCTGCAAAAATGCCTGCAATACCTGTATCAGAAATCAAATTTTTATTACCCTTTTCAATAAGTATATAGCAAAAATTAATAATTTCAAGCATAAATTCACAAATTTTTAGATGTAAATTTGCTGATATTTTCAGATATTCTTCTGTATCTTTTTTTTCTTTCATTGCTCTATCAATCTTCTCATATATTCTGCTATCTTCTTCAATAAAATCCATACATTTATTCAAAATTTCATCATTTCTCTCTTTAATTCTCTTAATTTCCTCCTCAAATTTTTCATATCCTTTTTTTCCAATTGTGTAATTCAAAACCATATTAACAAGAGCACTTGATAGAGAAGCAAGACAGGCAACTGCACTTCCTCCACCGGGAATTGGCTTTTTCTCTGATAAAACTTCAAGATAATTTTTCAAAGAATTCTGAAGGAAATTACAATCCATAGTGAAATTCCTTCAATTTCAAGTATTTCTGGTAATTCTCGTCCCATACTTCAGTATTTTCTGGTCTGTAAATAATCAAAGGGAAAGAATTTCTTATAACTTCTCTTACCTCACTTATATCTCTTATTTCTCTTTTTGCAAGAACCTGAATTAAAAGATTTCCCACACTTGTTGCCTCTGAAGGTCCTGTTATAACTATTTTTTTTGTTGCTGATGAGGCAAATTGCGATAAAAGAGAATTTTTACTCCCGCCTCCAACAATATGAAGTATTTCTATATCATACCCAATAATTTTTTCCATTTTTTCCATAACATATCTATATTCCATTGCCAGACTTTCAAAAATTACCCTTGTTATTTGAGAAATATCTTCAGGAACTTTTTGACCTGTTTTTCTACAGTAATTTTTTATTTTTTCAACCATATTACCTGGATATAAGAAATCAGCACTATTCACATCTATAAATGAAAAAAAGGGAGTAGTTTGTTTTGCCATTTCAACAAGTTCTTCATATTTTAAAACACTTCCTGTTTTATCCCATTCCTTTTTGCATTCCTGTAATATCCATAAGCCCATAATGTTCTTTAAAAATCTTATAGTACCACCAAAACCACCTTCATTTGTAAAATTATATTCAAGCACCTTTTCATTTATTATCGGCTCATCAATTTCAACTCCAAGAAGAGACCATGTTCCTGAAGAAAGATAAGCCCATTTCCCTTCTTCTTTTGCAGGAACTCCTACAACAGCAGAAGCAGTGTCATGACAGCAAACAGCAAAAACAGGTACAGAAGATAAACCAAGTTCCTCCTGAAGATTTTTAGTTATATTTCCAATTAAAGTACCTGGAGAAATAACCTGGGGAAGAAAATCAGTTTTTATACTTAATTGTTCAAGCAATCCATAACACCAGTTTCCTCTGGGTGCTTTATTTTGACCTATTGCAAGAGAATTATACATCTGAGAGGTTGTAGTAATTGTATATTCACAGAATTTCTCTCCTGTTAAAAGAAAATTAAATAAATCAGGCATAAAAAGTAATGTTTTACAATTATCAAGGAGGTATGGAAATTCTTTTTTTGTAGCGTATAATTGAAAAAGGGTATTTAGTGGCATAAACTGAATTCCTGTTTCTTTAAAAATTTTTTCTTTGGGCACAATCTGAAAAACCTCTTCCATTATGCCATTGGTTCTCTCATCTCTGTAATGAAATGGATTTGAAAGTAAAATGTTATTTTCTCCTATAAAACCACAATCAACCCCCCATGTTGTAACGCCAATTCCAGCAATTTCTCCTCGAGTTTTAGCAATAGTTAATATTTTTTTAATTTCTTCAAAAATACTGAGAACATTCCAGAATCTATGATTAAAAATTATTGAATTATAAGTAGGAAACCTGTGAATTTCTTCTATATTAATTTTTGTCCCATCAAAATTACCTATTATTCCTCTTCCACTTTCTGCACCAAGGTCTATTGCTAAATAAATTTTTCCCATTTTTTTTAATTATATACCTGATCATTTTTTTGTCAATAACATTTTGTGCTAAAATAAATAAAAAGGAGTATATATAATGAAAGGATACAGTGTTTTTTACATGGGAAAAGAAAATTTTGAAATAAGAGAGCATGAAATTGAAGATGTAAAAGATGATGAAGTTATGGTCAAATCTCTTGCAAATGGTGTATGTATGTGGGAAGCATCTCTTTATGCAGGTATAGAAAAATTGCCAGAAAACTCAATTATAGGACATGAAGGAATCGGAATTGTTGTGGAAAAAGGTAAAAATGTTAAAAGTGTTAAAGAAGGTGATTATGTTGTTTGTTTTAAGTGGAGTCTATATCAGAAAATAAAAGAAAAGGATATTAAAAAATTTTCTATAAAAATTGATGACCCTGCAAAATATATTGTTGAACCTGTTGCTTGTGTCTTGAATGCACTTTATTTTTATGATGTCTCTCCCGGGGATAAAATTGCTTTAATAGGCGCTGGTTTTATGGGTCTTTTAAATCTTCAGGGACTGGCAGGGTTTCCTGTTAATGAGATTGTAGTTTTTGATATAAAAGAATATAACCTTCAACTTGCAAAAGAATATGGAGCAACTGAAATAATAAATATTAAAAATGGGTTTGATATTGAAAAATATAGAAATAGATTTGATATTGTGATTGAATGTGCAGGAGTTCAAGAAACTCTAAATCTATCAGAAGAAATTATAAATAAAGCAGGAAAACTTGCAATATTTTCATGGCACCATGGAAAAAGGTTTGTAAATGCAGGTTTATGGCATTCTAAGGGTCTTCATATATTAAATCCATCTCCTGTAATGGGAATTAAAAGAAATGTTGATAATTTTGAGAAAAGTATTAAACTTCTGGAAAATGGGAAATTTAATCTTGAAAAACTTATTACACATAGATTCTCAGTAAAAGAAATAGACAGGGCACTGAAAACAGCAGTTGAAAAACCAGACGGCTGTATAAAGATTGTTCTTCTTTTTGATTGATAATTAAATTATTTCTGAAAGTTTTTCTATAAGAATTCTGTTTTCTTCTTGTGTCCCTATTGTAATTCTTACATACTCATCGGATAACCCAAAACCCTTCATTCCTCTTACTATCACACCTTTTTTTTCAAGTTCTTTTACAATAAAACTTGCATCCTTTTTAAACCTGCAGAGGATAAAATTTGCTTCAGTTGGTATATAATCAATCCCAAGTTTTTTAAAGTTTTCATACAGGAATTTCTTTCCTTTTATATTATTCTCTATTGATTTATTTACAAAATCTTCATCCTTCAATGCAGTAATTGCAGCAATCTGAGCAAAATTTGTTGTATTAAAAGGAGGTCTTATTCTTTCCATATAATTCAAAATTTCACTCCTTCCAATTCCATATCCTATCCTTAAGGAAGCAAGTCCATATATTTTTGAGAAACTTCTTGTAACTATTATATTTTTTTCTTTATAATATGGAAAACATGTTCCAAAATTTTTATCCTCAACATATTCAAAATATGCTTCATCAGAAATTATAATTATGTTATCAGGAATATTATTCAACAATTTTTCAATCTGGTCTTTATACAAAATAGTTCCTGTAGGATTGTTTGGGTTGCATAGAATTATTACTTTTGTCCTTGAAGTGATTTTTTCTAAAATTTTATCAATATTATAGGAAAAATCATTTTCAAGTGGAATTTCAACAGGAATTCCTCCAACTTTAAGAACCAGAATTCTGTAAATAATGAAAGATGGAAAGGGATAAATCACCTCTTCTCCTGGATTGACAAATGTTTCAATGGTAAGAGATATTGCCTCACTTGAGCCACTTCCAAGAATTATTTCATCCTCTGGAATTTTTAAGAAATTTGATAATTCTTTTTTAAGATAATATCCAGAACCATCAGGGTACCTATTTATATCATCAAGATTTTCCTTTATTGCTTCTTTTACCTTTGGAGAACAACCAAGTGGATTTTCGTTTGAAGCAAGTTTTATTATTTTTTCAATATTATAAAATCTCTTAACTTCATCAATTGGTTTTCCAGGAACATAGGGTGCAATTTCTTTTATTCCTTTTCTTACAAGTTTTTCAATATTATTTCCCATAATTCACTCCTATTTTTTCTTTCACTTCATTAATTGTTTTGACTGCTTTTCCCTTTGCTTTTTTACTTCCTTCAATAAGAATCTCCATCAATCCTTTTCTATTTTTCTCAAGTTTTTCTCTCTTTTTTCTTATATCTTCAAGGAACTCAACAATTTTTTCTCCAAGTTCTTTTTTACAATCAGTGCAACCAATTATTGCATTTCTACAATCGTTTTCTATCTCCCTTATTCTTTTTTCATTAAAAATTTTATGATATAAAAAAACAGGACATGTCTGTGGATGCCCAGGGTCTTTTCTATACTTTCTTTGAGGATCTGTAAACATTCTGCTTACTTTTTCCTTTATAATTTCAGGAGAATCTTTTAAAAAAATACAATTGTTATATGACTTACTCATTTTTCTTCCATCTATCCCTGGAATTTTAGGTGTTTCTGTTAAAAGTGCTTCTGGTTCAGGAAATGTCTCTCCATATAAATTATTAAACTTTCTTGCTATTTCTCTCGTTAGTTCAAGATGTGGAAGTTGGTCAATTCCTATAGGAACAAAGTTTGCTTTATATATTAATATATCCGATGCCTGCAATACAGGATAGCCAAGAAAACCATAAGTATGAAGATCTTTTCCTTTTAACTCTTCCATTTGTTCTTTATAAACAGGATTTCTCTCAAGATATGGAACAGGAACAATCATTGAAAAGATTAAATGTAATTCAGTATGTTCAGGAACAAGGGATTGAATAAAAATTGTTGATTTTTCAGGGTCAAGTCCAGAAGAAATAAAATCAATTGCAATTTCCTCAACATAATCTTTAATCTTAGAGGTATCTGAATAATCTGTACTCAAAGCATGATAATCAGCAATCATGTAAAAGCACTCATATCCCTCGTCCTGTAATTTTCTCCAGTTTTTCAGAGCACCAAATAAATGTCCTATATGTAAGGGTCCGGTTGGTCTCATTCCACTTAAAATTACTTTTTTCATACTATACTCCTTAAGTTATTAACTTATGAACTTATTAACTTCTTAATTTATTTTTAAATAAAAAATATTCTTTCAAAATATCCCTGTGGTCAAAAGCAATATTTTCGGGTATATTTTCTTCATTGAAAATTTTTGCATTTTTAGCATCATCTCCACTTTTAAGTTCACCTTTACCTTTTGCTATAAAAACTGTAGATATTGTGTGAAATCTCGGATCTCTTCCTGGTTTTGAATATGTTTTAAATTGTTTTAAATCTTCAAGTTCAAGTCCTGTTTCTTCTTTTGCTTCTCTTATTGCTGTCTCTTCACAACTTTCTCCATATTCTACAAATCCACCCGGTATTGCCCAACCTTTCGGATAATTTCTTCTTTCTATCAAAACTATTCCATCCTTATGTTCAATTATTATATCAACTGTTGGAATTGGATTTTTATATGTCTTTTTTGTTAAATTTCTCAAATATTTTTCATAAACATCACAGAAATTTAAATAGTCCTTCTTTTTATAAATAACAAAATTTATATCCTCAATCTCAAATTTCTCTGATAAATAATTTAATGTCTCTTTTATCATTATTTCTGCTACCTTTTTACTTTCAAGTTTTCCAGTTCCACAACCAAGCGCAGGAAAAGATATTGATTTCAATTTTAAACTATTTGCGATTTTAAATGTATTTTTCATACAATTCGCAATTATTTTATAATTTGTTCTAAAATTTTTATCTACTGTAATTGTATGTATTATATATTTTGAAGGAAATTTTCCTGCACCTGTAAATATTGACTCTCCAGTATTAAGAAAACCTTTTTTTATTGCTTCTTTTTCTATTATGTCTCCTCCATTTTTCTTAATTTTTTTAGATAGCCCTCCTCCCATTGAAAGGTCTGGAGAGGCAGGATTTACAATTGCATCAACCTTTTCTTCAAGTATATCTCCATTTTTAATACAAATTTTCACACCCATTAAAAAAAATTGAGTTTTTTCCATAAATTTTATTATAACATAAAAATCAGGAATAATTTAAATTTTGGGAATTTCTATGCCTTTTGCTTTATCATATTTGCCTGATAGGTCTTTATATGATCTTTCACAGAGTTCATCTGCAGATAAAAAAATTACCTGTCCTATACCTTCACCAGCATAAATTTCACTTTCGGCAGAACTTAAATTTGCTATTTGAATTGTTATATATCCCTCCCATTCAGGTTCAAGAGGGGTCACATTTATTACTATTCCACATCTTGCATAAGTAGATTTACCAAAACAAATTCCAATAACTTCTCTTGGAATTTTAAAATACTCCTCACTTCTTCCAAGAACAAAACTATTGGCTGGTATTTTGCATACTTCCCCTTTAAATTTTTCAAAATCATTTTCACTTATTTTTCTGGGAGATGCAATTTTACCTTTAAATATCATAAACTCATCAGAAAGAGTAAAATCATAACCATATGAAGAGAGACCAAAAGAAATTCCTTTTTTAATTTTTTCAGGATAAAAGGGATAAATCATCCCCTTTTGAGCCATATATTTTATCCATTTATCTGATTTTACCATTTTTAAACTTTGGAATAAGAGCCACCTCGGGGATTTGAACCCCGGACCTGAGCATTACAAGTGCCCTGCTCTACCGCTGAGCTAAGGTGGCTTATACTTATATTATAAAAACTTTAACTCCCTCTGTCAATTTCATTTTTTAGAGTCAATATTTATTTTATTGCCAGATAGAGAGGGTAAAAAAATTTGTTTTGGGTTAAGAGAAAGTATCCAGTTGGGTAAAAGGAAGAATTCTTAAAATATAATTTTATAGGGTCACCATTTCATCAAGATTCATAACAGGAAAGAAACAGACATTTTCAGGTAATTATTGTTGAATGAATTTTTTTGTATTATAAAACAACTTGTTAACCCGAAAGAGTAAATTTTTGACAATTTCTGGTGAGTATAATAAAATTTGCTTTTGCCTTTGATACTGGCAAGGTCGCACTCTACCGCTGAGTTATTACCATATTTTTTTTAGTTGTAACATAAATTTTTTACCTGTTAAGTTTTAAGTCCTTTCAAGAACCAGAACCCAGTCTTGATAAATAGGTATTCTTGCCCAGGAGTTTTTCACTAAAGGAGGCAATTCCCAGTTCCCATCTTTATCTGGATTTACAAGACCTTTATCTATTTTTTCACCATTTACTGGATTGAATAAGAATGCTCTATATTTCACATTTTTTTTCAATTTTTTTGATTTTAAAATGATTGTAGAAAAATGGGAGATATATAATTCTTACTTTTTCAGGAATTCCAGCAACATAAGGATAATAATTTTTTTCTTTATTTTCAGAAGTTATATTTGTTTCAATCCAGTCAGGTCTTATTTCAAAATTCCACCATTCATATTTTTCAAGTAATTTCTTTGAAATTCCAAGTTGTTCTGAACCAGGTAAATTCATTGCTTTATCCCAAGGAGTTGTTCCCCATTCCATTCCATGAGGAGAAGGACCAAATGGTTCGTCTTTTTTATTTATCTGCCATATACCATTTGCTCCATATGTAAATCCAGAAGCACCATTTAGAAAAGAAGCCCAGAAATTTAACCTCTGAATTTGCTCTCCACACTGATTTCCTATACCTTCATAAGCAACTTCTCCAATTACAACAGGCATAACAGGTCTTGAATTATAAGATTGTTTTACTCTGTAAACAGTATTTTTTATTGAATCATCTGAATGACCTGTCTGAAGCATATCAAAATCAAGAATTTCAGAATATCCTTCAATTTCTCTTGTAAAACTTCCAGGATGAACAGTTACCGGATTAGAAAATGGGTCTATCTCTTTTATAAATTTTATAATTTCCTTCCATCCATTCCTTAAAAAATTCTGGTCTTCTTCTTTCCTTTCTGATAAATAAAAAGGCATATCATATTCACCAGTAGCGCACCATATAACAGGATATGCAGAATATCTTGCAATTAAATATTTCCAGTGCTTTTTTATTTTTTCAATTCCCATCCATATTAAATAATATCCCCAGGATCCAAAAATACATGGAACAAGCCCTGAATTAACCAGATGAAATAATCTTAAATCTGCCATATCAAAATAATAAGGATTAATTCTTTTAAAATTCTTATCCCATGGGTATCCTGCTTCATTCTCTGCTCTTTCATCAGGATAACAAATATCAGGATATAACCCTGCAACAATTTGAATTACAGTAAAACCCTTTTTAACTCTATCATAAGTAAGTTCTTTGAATTCAAAAGGCCATCTTAATCTTTTACATAACCCCATCCACCATGTATCTCCCAACCAGAAAAATGGTTTATTATCTTTATGGCATAAATACCTTTTATTTTCTGAAATTTTTAATCTTCCGTGTTTAAAAAGAGGATTTTTCCCTTTATATTCTTTAACTTCTATTTTACCTTTCTGACCATGTAATCCTTTATCTTCTTTTTCTGAACAAAAACTCTCCCATTCATAAATTCCTTCCTCTGAGAAAGAAACCCTCACTCCAAATTCATTCTCTCCTTTCCAGAAAGCAGGAATTTTAATTTTTTCACCTTTTTGAGAAATAAAAACAATATCAACTTCAACTTCATTAAAAATATCTCTATACTTTTTCTCTGCTTTTAAAAAGAACTCTAAAGGAACATTTAGTTCTGTGTATAACATTCCCACCTCCTATATTTTATTTACAAAACCCCAGAGTTTCTCCATATAATACAAATAATTTGATTATGATACATCTGGTGGAATGCTATGGTCAAGTAATCCATAACACAATAAAATCTTTCTCTATCAATCATCTTTTTCCTTTTTAAATCCCTACATTATTATAACATTAAATCGCAAGAAATTAACATTAAATTCTGGTAAAATATATTATTATGAAAATTTTTCCAAAAAACTGGAAAATCGCTATTATCAGAACATTCAGTATTATTGTCACAATTGCTTTAATCAGAATCTTATTATTCCAGTGGTTTTATACTTTCGGAACGAGTATGGAGCCCACGATTAAAGATGGCTCTATTGTTTTTGTAAATAAACTTGCTTATAAATTTGTTTCTATCAAAAGAGGAGATATTATTGTTTTTAGAACATCAAATAGACCTTATGTTTATTTTGTAAAAAGAGTAATTGGATTTCCAGGAGAAAAAATTGAATTTAAAAATGGAAAACTTTTTATAAATGACAAAGAGGTAAATGAACCATATATCAAACAGAAAGGTAACTGGAATGTTGAACCATTTATTGTTAAAAATGGATATTTATTTGTCTGTGGTGATAATAGATTAACCTTATGGGAAGAAAATTTTCATCCTCAAATTTCTATGAAAAATATCGTTGGAAAGGTTATTGGATACAGATGAAAAGAAAAAAGTTATTTACCCTTCTTTTATTTATTTGTATAATTGGTTCCGGTATAAAATTTATCTTTTTCCCTGATGAGAATGCAAAAATCCGTAAGACAATCAATTTAGCAATTTCTGAACTTAAAAAAAAGGATATAAATAATTTTATAAAGCATTTTACTCTTGATTATAAAGATGGTTTTGGAAATACCTATGGAACACTTTATCTTTTTTTGCGGAATAATATAAGTATTTGTAAATACATATATATTGACATAAATCAGATAGAAATTGAAAGAAATAAATCCGAGGCAAAAGTAAAATTTTTTGCAAAGGCAATAGTAAAAACAATAGATGGAGAAGTTTATAAAGAAGCAGGTAGATTTATTTTGAGGATGCGTAAAGAAGATTTTAAGTGGAAGATATTTAGATCGGATGAAATGGAATATGAATTTGATTGAACTAATTCACAGACCACAGTTTGTAAATATAAAAAATTGACTTCTGACAAAAATAAAAATTAAAATTTACTTATGAATCTCTTATTTCAGTTTTTTATAGCAGGATTTATTTCAGGAATAACTATCTGTGGACTTCATTGCTGTTTTTTACTCTTTCCAGTAATTATAAAAGAATCAAATAACTGGATTGAAGGAATTAAAATCGGATTTTTATTTGCAATTTCAAAAATTTTTATTTATGGTTTGATTGGTTCTCTGACTTCTTATTTTGGGAATTATTTACAGAGTATTATACAAAAAGAAATTTTTTCGCTTATATCTGGATTTATTCTTATTCTGATAGGTATCTGGTTTTTATTTCCTTTTAAAAAATATTTTAAAATTTTCAAAACTTCTACTCCTTTAATTTTGGGAATTATAGAAGGTATAACTCCATGTGCTCCATTATTAGGACTTATTGTTTATATTGCATATGTGAATAAAGGAATTTTATTTGGTTTTAATGCTGGATTTTTATTTGGTCTTGGCTCTATAATTTTTCCTGTTTTTTTAATATGTGGTTTTGTTCCTTATCTTTGGCAGAAATTTCTTTTCAATTCAAAAGTAAAAATTTTATTTAGGTTTTTAGGATTTATAATTTTTGCTTTCTGGGGAATAAATTTAATTTTTCATTAAAAATTTATTATCTCCCAGAAAATCCTTTTGGGTTTATGGTGAATATCAAATAAAAGTGGGAAATTTTTTCTTCCTTTAACAGGAAAATTATCAAGCCATGTAACATCATCTGCAACTCCCCAGAAGGTAACCCCTGTAATTAATTCTTTATTTCTTCTTAAAACTTCAAATGCCTTCTTATATAATTCTAACTGTTTTTGTATTCTTTCTTCAGGGACTTCCTCAATTGAATTAAATTTTTCATTATTATCAAGATAAATGGAAATATCAAATTCTGTAATCTGAACCTGAATTCCAAGTGATGAAAATTTTTTTATACTTTCTTCTAAATCTTCAGGTGTTATCCCTTTTAATCCCCAGTGTGCCTGAATTCCAACCCCTCCAATTGGAACTCCTTTTTCTTTCAATTTTTTAATAAGAGTATATGCCTTTTCTCTCTTTGAAGATAATTCCAAATTATAATCATTATAAAATAAAACTGCATCAGGGTCTATCTCATGAGCCCATATAAATGCTTTTTCAATAACCTCCTCTCCTCCAATTCTATACCATGGGACATCCCTTAAAAATTCTCCTTCTTTATCTGAAATTGCTTCATTCACTACATCCCATGCATAAATTTTACCTTTATAATATCCAACTACATTTTCAATATGCTGATGAAGTCGCTTTAAAAGTATTTCTTTATCTATCCAGTTTCCCTTTTCATCTTTAAAAACCCAATCAGGTATCTGAATATGCCAGACAAGTGTATGTCCTCTTATCTTCATTTTGTTTTCAATTGCAAAGTTGATTATTTTATTAGCATCTTCAAAATTATACTTATCAGGCAAAGGATGGATTAAACCCCATTTTAAATGATTTTCTGGTGTAATACTATTGAAATGTTTTTTTAATAAATCCGCATGGGTTGCAACTGTTTTTAAATTAATTGCTGCTCCGATAGGAAAATAATCTTTATAAACTTCGCATAAAGAAGGTATATCTTTATTCATTTCTTTGCTCCTTAAATTTTGTTGATAAAAAAATATTGTTAAAATCAAAAATAGAGTTTTTTTCATTAATTATCATTTTTCAAAAATTTTAGCCCAGTTTCTTTGTTTCCTATTTTTTACTTTTTGATATACATAAGCAGCAATTATTGGAAAAGCAACTGTAATTTCAGAATAAATCATTTCTGTATTTGGAAAATCAACCTTTCCCCATGAATGTGCTTCTCTTAATGTAGAACTTGAAAGTGCTCCATCCCTGACATCTGCAACAGTTATCTGAATCGCATATTTATGCATAGGCACAGTTTTTTCAAGAACATCAGCACAGACAACAATATCCTGTGTAAAATTTTTAGGAACCCCTCCTCCAAGCATAACTACACCTGTCTCTTTTGCAGAAATCTTTAATTCTGTGAGTTCTCTAAAGTCCTTAACTGAATCAATTGAAATATGTTTTTCAGGATGCTTTATCTGATGATAAACAAGACCAAAACCAGCAGAACAATCTGAAAAGGCAGGAACAAATATGGGAACATTTTTTTCATAGGCAGCAAATATAACTGAATCATCTGATTTAATTCCTTTTTCCTTTAAATATTTTCCCATTTCCCATATAAATTCTCTTGATGAATAAGGTTTTGGCTCAAGTTTTTCTGCAATTTCAGCAACAGTCATATCACAGATTCTTAATTCATCTTCATCAATAAAAGTATCATATATTCTATCTATGTGTAATTTATTGAGTTCTTTATCATCAACATCAGGGCTTCCTATATAATGCCTGAAACCAAGTGCTTCAAAAAAATCCTGGTCAACTATTATTGCTCCTGTAGAAACAATTACATCAACAAGATTATTTCTTATTAAATCACATACAGCATTTTTAAGTCCTGCACTGAAAATTGAACCAGCAAGAGTTAAAATTACAGTCACTTCTTCATCTTTAAGCATTTTTTCATAAAGCATTGCTCCATAAGCAAGTGTTCTTGCTGAAAAAGCCATCTTAGAATACATCTCAACTATTGGTATAGCATCAATTTTTTTAATGTCAACATGTTCAATTGGATTTTTCAGATAATCTTTTTTACTTTTATTCATCTTCCCTCCTTTTGATAGTGGATTTAAAATATTTCAATTTATATACTGATTTTACTATATTTCCCTTCATCTGTAAATTTTTAATCCGCTGGGCGTTAAGGATTCTTTTTTAATCTACTCCCATTCCTCAAGAAGTTTAAATAATGGTATTTTAAAAGTTTTTTCATTATCTATCAAAGGAATTAAAGCAACCGAAATCTTTAAATCATCAATATTTTTAAAATTAAGTGCAATTTTTTTCACACCAATATTTTCATCCTGACCCGAAGGATTTGGAGAGGAAGGTAATGGTTTTGCGTCCATTATTATAAATTGAGCATTTAAAGGAAAAATAATTTCAATTTTTAAACTTTTGTCTCCTTGTTTTAAAATAACCTGGTTTTTATTTTCTTTCATTTCAATATCAGAGTTTGTATGCAAAAACCACCTGATTTCACCTTTTTCTTTTAAACTTATTTCATCCTGCAAAATTAAATATTTATCTTTTTTATCAAGTTTAATTCCTCTTTTTATATTTTTTGCAAATTTTCTATAAGCATCTGTTAAATCAGCAATAGCAAAAGAATAATCATTTTTTGACACAAATTTTATTATTTTTGATACTCCATCAGGTTCCTGATCCGGTTTATCAGAAGGATTTATAACTATTGTATTATGACCTTCAGCCCTCAATCTATAATAATCCCACCTGTTTTTTCCGAAATAACCTTGTAAATTATAATTATCTCTTCCCAGATCAATAATCCATCTATAACCTGATGCGTCAAAAACAAAACTGCCAATATCAAGATGGGAATGATTAAATTTATTATCTCCTCCTTTAAATCCTACAAAAATTCCATTTTTATCATTCCATGAAGTTCTCATTGTAACAACCTCAACATATCTGAAATATTTATCAAGTGGCAAATTTTCTTTTTCCGGTTCAGAAGGATTTGCAAACCAGATTAAATCTAAGGGATGATAATTAGAATATTTAAATGAATACCAAGCAAAAACAGATTTATTAAATTTTCTTGATAAATAAAACATTTGAGTATTCCTGACTGGTTTATCTCCACTATCTGCGAAATTAAATGTTCTATCCACAGGTCCTGTTAAATATATAGGAAATAAACCTGTTTCAGAGACACCCTGATATTTCCAGAACCCAAAATCATAATTTATACAATTATCAAGATATGCAAGAAAAATAAAATTGTATTCAGTTGCATAAGCCCAGTACCCTGGACCTTCTCCCCATCCACCATCAGGAGCAAATTCTTTCATTGCAAGAGGAAGTGATTTTAAAATATTATCAAGAAGTTTTGAACATATTTCTGGATATTCATCTAAAAGAGAAAGACATGCAATACCTATTCCTCCATTACAAACCTGATTCCAGTTATGTCTTGATTTAGTCCACCAACCATAAGGTGTTTTGCCTCCATAACAATCAACAGCCACTTTCAATGCTTTATTTAAAAGTGCCTCTCTTATTATTTTTCTTTGTTCTTCATTCCAGTCGTAATAACACCAGTCATAAGCAATGGCAAGAGCATGTGCCATTTCTGCTGTATCAAGAAAATGCCTTGGATTCCAGTCAGAAAAATTTGCAGCAGAATAAATCTCATCCCATAAACGCATAAGATACTTTTTATCTTTTTCAATTTTATAAACAAAAGAAAGAATATAAACCCTATCCAAAACCCTTCTTGAAGTATAAAGTAATCTTAATCCATCTGGAATTTCATATTTTGAAACTGGCTCATTTAAAATTTTTTCTGCATTTTCTATTATTTTTTTATAAATTTTTTCACAGTTTTTATCCTCTTTAATCAAAATTTTTAAATTTTCAATAATCCCCTCGTTTAAAATCAATCTTGGTCTTTCTTTCTTCAAATAATTAATCCAGTCAAAATTTTCACACATTATAATTTGCCCCTGTAAAAAAAATAAAAACAACAACTTCTTCATTATTTATAAGTTTAATTTTTTTTAAATATTTGTCAAAATAGAATTTTTGCCATGTTTAAAATAAAATGGTAAATTAAAAGGCAAAATGGAAAATATATATCAATTAACTAATTTAGAACTTTTTTTATTGGAGTTATATGCCTTCTTAATTGGGATATCTAAAACAGGAATTCCAGGGGTTGGTATTCTTGCAATACCATTGACTGCAATGATACTACCTGCAAAAGCGTCAACCGGAATAATTTTACCAATGCTTATAGTAGGAGATATTTTTGCTGTAAGTTATTACAAAAAAAAGGCAATCTGGAAATATATCCTACGACTTTTACCGTTTGCTGCTATTGGAATTATTATTGGATACTTTTTGTTGGGAAGAATAAATGATAAACAATTAAATAAATTTATTGGAATAGTTATTCTTGTGATATTTCTTTTAAACTGGTGGTGGAATAAAAAAGAAATCAATGTTCCTCAGAAAATTTATTTTGCTGTAGTAATGGGACTTTTTGCTGGAATTACAACAATGATGGCAAATGCAGCAGGACCAATTTTAATAATTTATTTACTTTCTATGAAATTGCCAAAAACTGAATTTGTTGGAACAGGTGCATGGTATTTCTTTATTTTAAACTGGTTTAAAGTCCCTTTCAGTGTTAATCTTGGTCTTATAAATATCAATTCTTTAAAACTCAATCTTTTATTACTTCCGGGTATCTGTATAGGAGCAATTTCCGGAATATTCTTGCTCAAAAAAATCCCCCAGAAAATTTTCAATCAGATTGTTCAGGTTCTTGCTGTAATTGCTGCTTTAAAACTTATTTTTCTTTAATTAAAACTATTGAAAGGCAGGCACAGAAATCACCTCTCGTAAATCCTTCTGTTGTTTTTCCTTTCATATTTATTCTTTCTTTTTCTATACCAGTTATTTCAGCAAGTTTCTCTTTTATTTTTTCAGAATATGGAAGGATTTTTGGTTTTTCACATATAATAACACTATCAACATTTACTATTTCATATCCATCTTCTTTTAAAAATCTCATTACTTTTTTCAATATCTCCTTACTATCAATCCCTTTAATTTTTTCATCTGTATCAGGGAAATAATAACCAATATCAGGTCTTCCAAGTGCTCCAAGTATAGCATCAGAAATTGAATGAATTAAAACATCTCCGTCACTGTGTCCAAAAAGTCCTTTCTCAAATGGTATCTCTATCCCTCCAATAATAAATTTTCTTCCATCTACAAATCTGTGAATATCAAAACCAAGTCCAGTTCTATATTTTTTATTCATTAAAATCTGGTAGATATTCTTTTTCCTTCTCAAACATTTCATCTACCATATTCTTTATTTCTTCAAGAGATAAAACTGCAGAAGTTAAAGGGTCAAGTGAAATTGCTTGATAAACAAGTGATTTTTTCCTTTTAACTGCTGCCTCAACTGCAAGTTCCTGAACATTTATATTTAATTTATTTAAAGCAGCACATTGTGGAGGTAAATAACCAACTCTTGCAGGTCTTATATTCCCCTTTTCAGCATAACATGGAACTTCAACACAGCAACCATAGGGTAAATTTTCTATAATTCCTTCATTTAAAACACTTCCATTAAATCTGAAAATATCGCCTTTTTGAAGTGCATTTATAATATATGAACAGTATTCATTGCTTCTTGATATTTCAATTTTTTCTTTGCCTTCAGATTCTCTTTTTAATTTTTCAGTAGCAGGGTCATAGGCATTTTTACATACATCAAGATATATCCAGCCATGTGTATTGAACTTATCTATCAGTTCTTTCCTTTTATTAAAATATGGGACATATTCAGCCATATGAAAACTTGATTCACTTACAAAATATCCAAAGTGTTTCATTATCTCAAATCTTACAGGGTCTTTTTTAAAAATTTCAGGGTCTTTCATTGCCTCAAATAATAATGGATATAAGTCCTTGCCATTTATTTTAAATTCAAGAAACCATGCCATATGATTTATTCCTGCAGCCCAGTAATAGACCTCTTCATATGGAACTCCTATATAATTTGATATTTGCCAGGCTGTTCCCTGAATACTGTGGCACAGTCCAACAACTTTTCTATGTCCATATTTAATCATTGCCCATGTATTCATAGCCATAGGATTTGTATAATTCAAAAACCATGCTTCAGGACAGAGTTTCCTTATATCCTCACATATTTCAAGAAGGACAGGAATTGTCCTTAAAGCATAAAAAACTCCTCCTGGACCAACAGTATCCCCCACTGCCTGATGAACTCCATATTTCCTTGGAATTGAAACATCAAGTTCAAATGCTTCAAGACCTCCAACTCTTATAGTGTTTATTATATAATCAGAATTTTCCATTATATCTTTTCTATCAGTTGAAGATAGAATTTCAATTTTTAAATTTTCCTGTTTTTTTAAGGTATTGGCCCATTTTGTTATTAAATTCAATCTTCCCTCATCAATATCATTTAAAGCAAGTGTAAATTCTCTTAATTCAGGAAAACTTAAAATATCAAGTATAAATCTTTTTGTAAATCCCAAACTTCCTGCTCCAATTATTGTTATCTTCATAATTTCTCTCCTTTTAAAAATTATGTCTTTTTAACCAATTTTCACATAATAAAGTCCATTGAGAAACAGAAGGGTTATTTTCTGCAAGTCCAAGCCCATGAGGTCCTTTTTCAAAAATATGGATTTCAAAGTCAATATTTTTTTCTTTAAGGGACAAAGAAAACAAAATACTGTGTTGAACAGGAACAACATTATCATCCTGAGTATGCCATAAAAAACAACAAGGAGTATCTCTTTTTACCTGTCTTTCCGAAGATAAAAATTCAAGTGTTTCCTTTGTTATATTTTCACCAACAAAATTTTTTATACATCCATGGTGGCTATAATTTAAAAAAGAAATAACAGGATAACACAGAATTAATAAATCAGGTCTTGAAGAAACTTTTTCAACAGGGTCATCTGACTCTTTACCATAATCAAAATGAACTCCAGTAAGTGAAGCAAGGTGTCCTCCCGCAGAAAAACCAATAATTCCAATACGATCAGGGTCTATATTAAATTTTTTAGAATTACATCTTACAAATCTTATTGCTCTCTGTGCATCAAGAAGAGGGACAGGGTATTTATATGGAGATACACGATAATCAAGAACAAATGCAGATATACCGATTTTATTCAACCACAAAGCAATTGGTTCTTTTTCATGAACTGCTCTAATAGAATATCCGCCACCTGGAAAAACTATAACACAGGAATTATTTTTTTTATTTTCTATTAAATAGGGTGTTATCTTTGGTATATCATCATTTTCTCTTTTAAATGGTATTTTATCACCCCAGATTGAAATTGATTTTTTATTTTCCATTTTTCAATATTTTTCAGCAATTTCTTTTGCAATTTTTACCCAGTTGGATATTCTTTCAGGTTTATTTCTGCAGGTATGTATATCCTTTAAAATAATTTCAACAACACAATCTTTTGTTTTTTCAAGCCCATCTTCAATTGTTTTTCTTATATAGTCCTCTTCCCACGTATCCTGTGCAATAAAAGATGGATTAACCTTCCATGAAAAAATCGCTCTTTTCCCAAGTTTTTCTGCCCCCTCTTTTATATCAACCCATGGGCTCATTGAAAGACGCCTCAACCTTGGTATGTGTTTGAAAATTATATCAATTTTTTTATGCAATGGCTCACAGCATCCATAACAGTTTAAACCAAATTTACTTAAAAATCTTCCTTCATATTTTAAAGCAAATTCCTCATGCATTTGTGGTGAAACAAGGGAAAAAATCTGAGTTGTTGCATGTCCCCATAGGTCTTTAATTCTTATATGTTTCCCGTCAAAGTCATTTTGAGGAAGTTCGTCTGTAAAACCAAATCCACCTGAACCAACATAATGAGGTCCATTATTCAAGGATAAAACATTATTTTTTTCATAAAATTCCCATTCCTCTATCTTGCATTCTGTTATAAAATTTAAAACTCTGTGTAGCCACTCCGGTCTATCAACCATATCAATAAAAAAGTTATCAATTCCTCTTACAGTTATAAACCAGTCAATTGGAGCAAACCATGGATGATTTGGTCCTCTTTTTTCAACCTTAAGTATTTCACCAATTGCTTCACAGGTTTTCTGATATAACCTTTCCGTTTCATCCCAGTCAATTTTAATTTCTGGTTTTTTTAATTTTTCTATATCCTTTTCTTCTTTTATAACAGGTTCAAAATGACTTGCACCATATTGATATTCCGGTCTTATTGTATTTGTTTCAACACCAAATCCTGAATTTTTTATAACAATTGGAGAATAAACTTTATCATCTGTTACACTATCATCTTTGATTTTTTCCCAGTAATAAATTCTATGTCTTAAATCCCATTCTATCCTTCTTAAATATTCATCTTCACAAACAAGTTGGCTATCTGGCAAAATTTCTCTCCAACTTCCTTCAGGAAAAACCAAAACAAGCGGCCTTACCCGTTGAAGTTTATTGTGTTTTTTCCATATTTCTGTTTTTTCTTTCTGAACTGGATTACCCGCAATTTCTTTAACTTTTTCTGCAAGTTTTCTTACAATTTCTATATCTTTCTTTTTCATTTAAACACCCTTTATAGTATGAAAACTGCTGCTGCCACAACTGTTGTCCATAAACCATTCTTATCACCGATTGCTGATTGAGTTATATTTGTTGTTTTAACAATTCTACCCGACATTTTCCATATTTCCTTCTTTTCATCATATGATGATTCAGGGTCAAATTCAAGACCAAGAATTGTTGCAAGCATTGTTGCAGCAAGGTCTTCAGCATAATCACCTGCTTTTTCTTCCGTCTCTCCAAAACCTTCATGTTCGGAAAGATAACCGTATTGGTTAGGGTCTTTTGGAATTGCCATCCCAACTGATGCAGTTATAAGACGATGTGGTTCATTTGTTGAATTTCTGCTCATAACTACATAAACAATCTGCCCGGGTTTAAGTAACTTCAGCCCTTCTTTTTTAGGAACCAATTTACAACCGGGAGGAAAAATACTTGAAATTGAAACAAGATTGAATTGAGCAATACCGGCATCTCTCAAGGCCTTCTCAAAACTTGTCAGTTTCTCTTTATCCTTCCCAACTCCTTTTGTCAAAAAAACTTTTTTAGGCACCATTTTTTACCCCTTTTAAAAGTTAAAATCAGGATGAACTTTTGGTTTTAATATTCTTTTTTCACCGGCAAGAGCCCATAAATAATATATCTGATGTTTTGGAATAATTCCAACAGGATGATAACCTTTTGGGATTGTGACTATTTCATTGTTTTTAATTAAAAAGAGATTGTCTTCATTTTCGTCAAAAACTCTTATAACTCCAAAACCTTTTTGAGGATGAATTTTGAAAAAATAAAGTTCTTCAAGATAGTATTCATCAGGAGGATTATCTATATCATGCTTATGAGGAGGATAACTTGACCAATTACCAGGGTCATTTATTGTTTCTCCAAGAATTATTTTTTCTGCCGGAAAACTCTCAGAAATAATATCTGTAATATTTCTGAAATATGTTTCCTCACCTACCCTTCTGAATTTAATCTCTTTAGAATTTAAAAATTTTGGTTTTCCAGTACCTTTTCCTCTACATCCCACAATACAGATTTCTGTTTTCTTTTTAAATTCTATTTTGTATTCATAAAATGGAGGCAGATAAACAGCAACAGGTGGTTCTTCAAAAACATTTTTTCTCTTCATTGTTCCTATAAAATTTTTCTCAATATAAAAATCACATTTTCCCTCGGTTATAACAAAAACAGTTTCTTCCTTTTCTGTATTTCCTTCAAAAACTCCTTCTTCCTGTCTCAAAATAGAAAAGGATAAAAGTTTTAAATCAGAATTTTCAGGAGACAAAATTTTCTGATAACCTTCTTTTTCTTCAATTTTTAAATGCATAGCCATTTTACATCCCTTTTTTATTATCCAATTATCCTAAATTCATTTTCTTTAAGTTTACTATCAACTTTAAATTTTATTCTATCAAAAAATGGATAATTTTTAAACAACTGATTTTTAAAAATAAACTCAAATAATCCCTGTGAAATTTCAATTTCAAGTTTATCATTATATGCCTTATTTGAAAAAAATTCAAATATTTTTTTCTTCAATTTTAAGTATACAATCTCCTTTCCATTTTCAATACCAGAACCTTCACAGTTAGAACATTCTTTTAATAAAATATTATAGATTGAATAATTGTTTTTTTCTCTTGCAATCTCAACGAGACCGAGTTTGGAAATAGAAAGAACTTCAATTTTTAACTTATCTTCTTTCAAATTTTCAATAAATTTTTTAAAAACAAATTTTTTAAATTTTTCTTTCATATCAATAAAATCAACAATAATCAACCCTGATAAGTTTCTGCATCTAATCTGCCTTGGAATTTCATCAACCGCTTCTAAATTTGTTCTTAAAACTGTTTCCTCAAAGTCCTCTCTCTCCATCCTGCCAGAATTCACATCTATTGCTGTTAAAGTTTTACCTTTTTCTATTATTAAGTATCCACCTGATGGAAGAAATACAGTTTTTGAAATAAAATTTTCAAATTCTTCTTCAAATCCGTAATTCATAAACATAGGGATTTTATTTCTATAAAGATAAATTTTCCCTTTCAGTTCAGGGATAAATAAATTTACATATCTCATAACTTCCCTTAAAATATTTTCATCATCTATCTCAACATATTCACAATTCTCATCTGCATAATCCCTTAAAACTTTTAGATATAAAGGGATTTCTCTCCATAACAGTGATGGTGTAGTTTTTCTTTTATAATCTCTTTTTATCCTTTTCCATACATTTAATATATGTTCTATTTCCCTGTAGATATAAAATTCTTTCTTATTTTTTGCAGCAGTTCTTACAATAAAACCAAATTTTCTATCAAGTGCTTTCCTAAAAATTTTCATCAATCTTGATTTTTCTTTAACATCTTCAATTTTTTTAGAAATTTTTTGAATTTTTAAATCAGGAATTAAAACAAAAAATCTTCCAGGTAATACAATCTTTTCAGTAATTTTGGGCGACTTTTCATCCTCTCCTGGTTTACAAATTTGAACAAGCACTTCCTTCCCTTCCTTCAAAATCTGATTTGCATAAGAAAGATTCTCTTCTTCCATAGGAAAATAAAATTCAGATTTATTTAACTGTAAAAAACCACTTTTCATTTCACCTATATTCACAAAAGCAGAATTAAGTCCACTTAAAATTTTCTCTATCCTACCCTTATAAATATTCCCAATTTCTGGTTCAAAATCATATTTATGTATAAAAAGGTTATCTATTTTCCCATTTTTTTCTATTACTATCCTTAAAATAACTCTGTCATTACTTATGAAAATTCTATATCTGTTCATTTTGAATAAATAATTCTCTGGTTATTCCATCAAAAATTCCATTTACAAAAACTTTTTTATGACTGAAATTTTCCATTTTAAAAATTGCCTTTATATAATTTTCTTTTTCTTCAATTATTTTACCGAATTCTTTTGTCTTTTCCTTAATTATTGCTTCTTTTAAGGGAATTGTATATATGGCATAAACTGACGATATAAAAAATTTATGTTCTGTCCAGTAACTTTTTTTGACCATTGTCCCTTCAGGTAGAATTAAATTTATATTTTCAACAAAAAAATCTAAATCAAATTTACTGCAAACTTCTACTTCAAAAAATTCATTTATTCCGGAAATAGGAATTGGTAAAGGTGGACAGAAAGAAATTTTAATATGGTGACTAAATCCTTCCGAAAATCTTAAAGGTAAATCCATCCTTCTTAAACTCCTCTCAATCAATTTACAAAAACTTAAGTGAGATATAAATCTTGAAACCCCTTCCTTTTTATAAAAAACTCTCAATCTAAATCTATCCATTTTCTTTTATTTTTATTTCCTCTATATTATGTAAAATTCCACCATAAACAGTGATTTTCAAGTTCTCAAATTTATTTCTAACTGCATAAATTACATTTGAATTCGCTGTGTATATCAAAGGTAAATAATCAGTCACAATGTACTGCCATCTATCATAAATTTTTTTTCTTTCCTCTGGTTTTAAATATTTTGTTCCAACTTCAAATAAAAGGTCTATTTCCTTTTCCCATTCATAGTTTCTCTTATTGCCAAAATTCCAGAAATGAAGTTGACCATTTGAATGCCATACATTTTTACCACCATGTGGTTCAATTCCTCCGGTAAGACCAATTATTACTCCTTCCCAGTCCTTTGAAATTGTAAGTTTATTAACAAGTGTATTAAATTCAACAGGAAGCAAATTAACTTTCATTCCGAGTTTTTCAAGGTCATTCTGAATAATATTACCAATCTGAACCCTTTCAAAATTATTACTATTTGTTATTATTGTAAATTCAACTCTATTACCATTTTTATCATAAAGGTTATTCTCCCTCCATATAAATCCACTTTTTGTTAATAATTCTCTTGCTTTTTTCAAATCGTATTCATATTTTATTATCTTATCATTATAGAAAAAACCACAGGAACTATTCATTGGTCCATAAAGAGGTGTTCCAAAACCGGCATAAACATTTTTTATAATTGAATTTCTATCAATTGCATAGGCAATACATTTTCTGAAATTTATGTCATAGAACCATTCTTTTTTGTATTCAGGAATTTTTGCATCAATATTCTGATTTAAAGCGAGAAATTCTGAACTTAAAGATGGTCCAACATCATATATTGTAAAGTTTTTATCCTTTTCAAGTGGCTTTAAAACATAATAATCCTGACCTCTAATTGAAATTGCATCTATCTCTCCTGTTCTGAATTTTAAAATAGCCATATTTGGGTCAGGGATAATCTGGAAAACAATTTTTTCAATATAAGGGAGAGTAAAACCTTCTTTGTCTTTTTTCCAGTAATAATTGTTTTTCTCAAGTATTATCCATTCACCGGGTCTGTATTCTTTTAATTTATAAGGTCCTGTTCCAACAATATTTTCTACCTTTTCATTGACTCCCCATGAACTTGCGAATTTCCCTTCAACAACTACTTTTTCAAGTTTATGTTTTGGTAAAATTTCCTGAGACATAAATTGCAAAAATGGAGCAAATCTTTCAGGTAGAATAAATTCAACTGTGTAATCATCTATTTTTCTTACTTTTATTTTTTTACCTTCAATTGTAAAAATATCTCTACTACTTGTTGGAATTTTATCATTGTAAATAAGGTTATTAAAGGTAAAAACAACATCATCAGCAGTAAATTTAACCCCATCATTCCATAAAACATCCCTTCTTAAATAAAATTTCCATATTTTGCCTGATTTATCTACTTCCCATTTTAAAGCAAGGGACGGTTCTACTTCAAGGGTAACACCGTTTATTTTCGTAAGCCCTTCAAAAATAAAACCTGTTATTAGAGTAGTGCTTGTTTCTTTGGCAATAATTGGGTTAAAGGATTTAGGGTCTGATGAAGTTGCAAGTAATATTGTATTTTTAATTTTTATTTTTTCTTCTTTACATCCCGAAATAAAAATTAAAAAGATAAAAAACAGAAAGAATTTTTTCTTCATTCTTTAACAAAATTTTTCAAATCTTCAAGCAGATATGACATACTCTGATATCTCATAGTTAATTCTTCTTCTGTTGCTTTTTTAATTATTTCTTTCAATTCTGAGGGAATGGGTAAATCTTCACATAAAATTCTTTGTTTCCCTGTGTTTTTTCTGTATGCCCTTATATCTATTCTTTTGAAATAATCTTCATCTTCCTTTCCTTCAATATACAACTTTGCAGTAATAATTTCATCCATTGTCACGCCAAAACTGTAAATATCTGACTGAAATGTTGCATTTCCTTCTGCCTGTTCTTTAGAGATATATGATATTATTCCAAATTTAGTTACAGTGCCTGACCTTGGAAAAATATCCTTTTTCCATATCTTCCCGGGAAGTTTTGCTATTCCAAAATCTGTAAGTTTTATTATTTTAAAATCATAAGAAATCAAAATATTATCAGGTTTTACATCTTTATGTACAATATTGTTTTTATGTATATATTCAAGCCCCTTCCCTACTTCATAACAGATTCTTAAAATTTTATCAAGTGACCATTTTTCCCTTTCATAAAGATACTCTTTTAAATTTTTGCCATCAATGTATTCCATAATCATTGCATAATGATGGTCAAACTTTCCAAAATTATAAACCTTCACTATATTTGAATGTTCAAGATTCATTGCTATCTCTGCCTCTCTCTCAAATTGCTTTATAAGTTTATTCCTTTCCAGAATACTTCCTTTAAGGTACAAAATTTTTATAGCAACAGGATTTCCATAGGGAGGTTTTGCTAAAAATGAATATGCCTTATAAACCTTTGTATATAAACCGCCTCCGAGATATTCACCAAGTGAATAACCACCAAAGTTTTTAATTCTCATATTTAAATTTCCGGTTTATCAAGTGAAATTAATTCAATATCATTTACACTTTTAATCTCTTTATTCAAATTTATTAAAGCGACTTTCCTTTCAACTCCATAAGCAATTGAAGTAAAAATTGTCAAACACCTATTTTGAAACATTCTTTCAGGAGCATATGGATCATGACTTCTAACAAGAACTTTCATTTTTATCTTATCCATAATTTTAAAAAAATAATCCCTTCCAAAACTGGGTCTTCCTATAAAATCACCGAGCACTTCTCCCTCTTTATCCCTGAAATCACCCCATACAATTTTAAACCATTCTTTATCTCCAATTTCTATATTTTTTATATCTTCTATCTTTTCAATGTCGGGTAATGCACCATGTAAAGTAATAAAACTCTTTCCATAAGCACAAAGAGGAAAATTTATAAATTTTTCTTTATAAAAATTAAATTCCTCTTCATTCAAACTATCCCAGAAATCAGAAGGACTACACTGGACAATAGGATACATTTCATGATTTCCCTGAAGTAAAATTAAGTTTTCTTTTTTTTCCTTAAGTGATAGAAGAAAATCAATATTTTCTTTTGATTTTGGCCCTCTATCTACATAATCTCCAAGAAAAAGAAGATAATGATTTTTTTTATTAATGAAATTTTTTACTATTATTCTTGTTGTATCAAAATCTCCATGAGTATCTCCAACAATTATAAGTTTACCCTTTTGAGGCAATTCAACTAATTTTTCCATTTTATATTATTTTACGGGAGAAGATGGAGGTGCGGATGGAAGAACCTTTTTTGGTTTATTTAATTCTTCTTTCAAAATACTTCTCGTGGTCAGTTTACCCGGAATTATTGCAAGAAGAACAGAAGTAATAATAAACATAATTGCTAAAAAGGCCGTAATTTTATTTAAAATTGCAGGTGTCTCAGCACCAAAAACATTCTCCATCCCTCCACCTCCAAAAATATTAGCCATTGATGAACCTTTACCACTCTGAATTAAAACAGCAAATATTAAAAGTAAACAAATTAATATATGCAAAATTAACAAAGTTATATACATTTTTTTATCCTCCTTCATTAAATAATACACTTTATTATAAATTAAGTCAAGGATATTTTTCAATTTCTATCAATTTCTTTTTTTTGAATTAAAAAAAGGGAAGAAAAAATCAGAAACATACCAACAAAAACAACCATTGAAATTTTTTCTTTTAATATTAAAACAGAAAGAAAATAAGTTATAATGGGTGTTAAATATTGAAATGGAGCAAGTAAAGAAGGTTTCATATAATTTAATGCAGAAAACCACAAAGTAAAACCGATACCTGTTGGAATTAATCCAAGATAAATTCCAGATAAAAAACCAAAAATGTTCTTTCCCCATAAATTTAAATTAAGTAATTTAACGGTTAAAAATAACAAAAGGGTTCCGATAAAAGAAGCAATAAAAGTTGTTTCAATAGCACCATATTTTTTTGTAGGTTCTTCTCCCATTACTGTGTAAATAGCCCAGCAAATAGCAGCAAGTAAAGCATAGATATTTATATTTTCTCCAATCCACGAAAAAATTTTAAAATCTTCTTTTATTACAATAGCACATCCAAGAAATCCAATAAAAACTCCTAAAAGTTTTTCAATACTTATTTTTTCTTTTAAAAAAATAAAGGAAATAAGAATAACAAATATTGGATTTGAACTCATCAAAATACTTGAAACTGTTGCAGAAGATGTTCTAACTGATATAAAAATAAAAGTGGACATTAAATAAATTCCTGAAAGAGAAAGTAAAATAAATTTGAAAATATCTTCTTTAAAAATTTTAAAAGTCCTTTTAAAATCAAATTTTATAAGAAAAAAGAGAAAAAAGGTAGCCCACAAAAATCTCCAGAATGCAAGAACAAATGGGTCTATTATTTCACTATGAATTACAAATCTACTAATTATAAAAACAGTTCCCCATGAAAAAACAGAAATTAAACCAAAAATATATCCTTTCAATTTATTCAAATGAGAACCAGTTTGGACTAAAACAATTAAAGTTACCGGATATTAAAGTTCTTGTCTCTCCTGTGAAAATATCAATTATGATTAATGATTGTTTTTTTTCTATTTTTGAATAAACAATATGTCTTGAATCAGGTGCCCATGAAATTTCTTCACAATTCAAACCTGAAAATGTCTTTGTCTTTTTTGTATTCACATCGTATATAGCCAGAGCAAAATCACTTCCTTCAGAATAGATATATGCAATAAAATTCCCATCAGGTGAAAAAACAGGAGATGTGCAATAACCTGAAATATAACTTATCCTTCTAACTCCATATCCATCCCTGTCCATTATATAAATTTGAGGCTTACCATCCCTATCAGAAACAAAAGCAATTGATTTGCCATCTGGAGAAAAAGAAGGAGAACTATCAATTTTTTTATTATAGGTCAATCTTTTTTTAATTTTCCCATCAAAATCAAAAAGATATATTTCAGGGTCTCCTGATGCACTCAAAACAAGAGCAATTTCTCTTGTTTTCTTACAAGGAGAGACACACGCATTAAGCCCTGGATAAGCAATAAATGTTTCAATTTTCCCAGATGAAATATCCATTTTTGAAATTTTAGGCCATCCATTTTCATAAGAAACAAAGAGAATTTTATTTCCTTCAAAATAACGGGGAAAATTGACAAGATAATCTACATTGGTAAGTTGCTTTAAATTATAACCATCATAATCAATCATATATATCTGTTTTTTCTCTGTTTTATCAGAGGTAAAAAGTATTTTGCTTCTTGCAATTCCACGTTTACCAGTCAATCTTTCTACAATATCATCGCATATTAAATGTGCAAGTTCCCTTGGGTCTTTTAAAAGTTTATAACTACTTTCAAATAATAAATTTTTTTCCAAACCATCTTCCACCTTTATGTTTAATATCTCTCCTTTCTGTTCTCCAATTATAATTATCTGAGTTACCATACCTTTCATCTCTTTCTCAATATTATCTGTAAATTTAACCCCTTCCACATTAAAATATCCTGAAAATTTTAAATCCTTTGATAATGTTTCAACCATTCTGTCTGAAAAATCATTTTTTTCAACTTTAAAAATTAAAAACAAATCTGCTTTTTCTACTAAATTTTTTGTAATCTGAAAGAAAATTTGCGTCTGTGAGAAAATACAAAAACTTAAACCTGTAAAAAATAAAAAAATCCTTTTCATTTATCCCTCCGTTTTAAATTCAATCATAATGTCAATATATTTATCTTTAATTTCTGTTGGAAATGCTGGCCATGTTTTAACTGATTTTATCGCCTCTATTATTGAATTGTCAAATTTTTTATAACCTGAACTTTTTTCTATAGAAATATTTTCTATCCTTCCATCTCTGTAAAGCCTGAATGAAACAATTGAAGACATTTCTATTAAATATTCTTTCAAAACCCAGTTTTCTTCTATTTTCTTTTTAATAAGATTTATATACCATGAAGGGATATCAGTGGAAAAATAAGATTGAAAAGTAGAAGTATCAAAACTTGGGGCATTACTTCTTGAAGTATCAAAACTTGGGGCATTAATTTTTATAGATTTTATTTCGGGAATTTTAATATTTTCTGAAGTTTTAACATTTTGAGAATCTGACGAAGTTTTATGATATTGCTGGTCTAAAGTTGAAATTTTTGAATATAACTTCTTTTTATATTCATCTGGTGAAAATCTCTCAGAAAACTCTGCCTTTTTTTCAAATCTAATATCTTTCATACTTTCAACTTTAACATCTTTCATACTTTTTATTTTTCCCTCTTTTTTTAAAGGCGGCAAAACTTTTTCTTCAATTTTTATTTCATTTTTTTCAATAATTTCCGGCATAGTCATAGGAATATTTACAAGTTTTACAACAACAATTTCTTTTTCAAAATTTTTATTTTTTTGATGAATAGGTAAAAAAAGCAGAGAAAAAAAAGAAATATGAAATAAAAAAGAAACAAAAATACTCCTTTTTTTTATTCTGCCTGCGTAGCAAGTCCAATCATATCTATTTTGCATTTTTTTGCTATATCAAGAATTTTAATTATATTTTCATAATGAACTTTTTCATCGCCTTTTATTACAACAAAAATATCCTTTTCCTGACTTTTCTCTTTTAAAAAATTATATATATCTTCCAAACTCATTTTTTTCCCGCCTATAAAATATTGATTTTCAGGGGCTACTGTAATTATGATACCTTTTTCAATTTGCATTTCATAAGGAGATGATTTTGGAAGTTTTACTTCAATTCCCTGTTCAATCATCGGTGCTATCATTAAAAGAATTATCACAAGTGTTAAAGCAATATCAACAAGATTTGTTATATTTATCTGAGCAAATGAATTTTTATTTCTGTTTCTCATTTTGCTTCACAAAAAATTCATTTAAATATTCTTCAATATATGGTGTCAAAAATTCCATTTCATCCATTAAAAACTGCACTTTTTCCTTTAAGAAATTATACCCAACAGCAGAAGGGATTGCCACCATTAAACCCAAAACTGTAGTTATAAGGGCTTCAGCAACTCCGCTTGCAACTACTTTTATTGAAGAAGAACCTGTAATTGACATATTTGTAAAAGCAATTAGAAGTCCCCATACAGTCCCGAGAAGTCCAAGAAATGGTGCAATTGCTGTAATTGTTGCAAGGGATGTAAGATTTTTTTCAAGGTTATTCTGTTCTTTTACAAATGCCTTTTCTATGTATTTTTTACTCATTTCTGATGAAAATCTTTCATATTTAACAAGAGATATAAGATAATCAAGAATTGAGTAAAGTGGACAAGGCATTTTTTTTATTTCTTTTCGTGAAAGAAATATTTTTTCAAAATTTTTATTTTCTCTAAAAGCAGTTTTTAAAATAAATAATTTTTCAAAAATTATATACCAGGAATAAACTGAAAGAATACCAAGAATTACAAGGTCAATTTTACCAAAAATATCACAGTGTTTCCACGAAGAAATCCATATATTTTCCATACAATAATTTTATATCTTATTTTCATAAAGTCAAAACAAAAATCATAAAAAACCAAATCTTTCCATTAATTTTATATTTTTTTCAATTATTCCTTTTTCTTCTTCATCATAAATTCCAATACAAACCATATCATTTTCTTTTGCATTTTTACTTAAAAAGAAAATTGCTTCTTCAGGTTTTTTTCTCCCAGCAGCCATTATTTTATAATGAATAACAGGTTTTTTAAGTTTTTTTATTACATTAATCATCTTTTCCCTATCAATATCAGAAAAATTTTCCTCCTGTAAATTATCTTTCTCCGGTTTTTCTTTTCTATTTGTTGGGTTATAATAACTGCACATATAAAAATCCACATCAATATTCTCTTCTGCCCATAAAAAAACTTCCGGGATATGACCTGCTATTCCAGATAGAACCCCATAACTTTTAATTCTTTCTATTAATGGAAAAATCTTTCCAATTTCATTATTTAAAAATAGAAAATCAGTATATCCACCATGTATATAGCATCCTACTGGATTACCACTTATAGCCATATCAATACTCAATTCCTGAGATTTAATTTCAGGACATGTTTGAGCAATCCAGTTTATTTTCCCTCCTTCCTCTCTATATTCAAGAAGAATTCTTAATATATGATTATCCGCTCTTCCTATAAAAGTATTAATTTTATTTCGTTCTGCTTCTCTCAATGTTTCTTTTATTTTCTGGACAGTAAAATATTTTTTCATTTTCATATCCATTTCTTTTGACTGGTGAGAAAAACCACTGAATGGATTACCACCTATGATAAAACGGCTTATTTTAATCCCTTTTAAATCTATATACTTCATAGAAACTCCTTTTTTATTATTATACCAATTTTCTTATTTCACAAACATTTGATAATATTAAATTTTGGATTTAAAATAGATATATGGGATTTATAATTTTTATTTTAGGCCTTATTTTTGGGAGTTTCGCAAATGTTTGCATATACAGATTGCCTAAAGGGAAATCAATAATTACTCCGGGCTCTTTCTGTCCGAATTGTAATAAAAATATAAAATGGTTTGATAATATTCCTGTTTTAAGTTATATTTTTCTTAAAGGCAAATGCAGGTATTGTAAAAAACCAATTTCTCCAAGATATTTAATAGTAGAACTACTGACAGGAATTTTATTTTTTCTTATGTATAAAAAGTTTGGAATTTCTATCTCTACTCTCATTTACATATTTTTAACTCTCTGTCTCATTATAATAAGTTTCATAGATATTGATACATTTTTGATTTCAGATGTTATAGTTATTCCAGGTATTTTAATAGGACTTTTTTTATCTTTTCTATTCCCCCAAATTCATAATATGGAAAGAATACAAGGATTTTTATATTCTTTTGAAGGGATTTTACTGGGAGGAGGAATTTTAATTTTTCTTGGGATTGTAGGGAAATTACTTTTTAAAAAAGATGCGATGGGTGGTGGAGATGTAAAATTATTAGGAATGATAGGTGCTTTTCTTGGATGGAAACCCGTTTTTTTAACATTATTTTTTGGCTCACTTTTTGGAACTTTAATAAGTTTAACATTAATTCTTTTAGGAAAAAGAAAAATTGATGATTATGTTCCTTTTGGACCATATCTTGCTCTTGGTGCATTAATTTCTATTTTTTTAAAGGGGAATTATTTTTTAGGTATTATTTTAATAAATTAAAATGAGTATTTCAGCATTAGAAATTGTTAAAGAATTTTTTATAATTAACAATTTTTATGTAATATCTAAGGATGGATTTTTGATTGTTAAAAATTCAGAAGAAATACATAAAAAAATTGATGAGTTTATAATAGAAAGAGAAAAAATAATTTTTATAGACAGAGGAATTGTCAAAGTTTTATCCTGGCATACTTTAAAATTTACACCTTCAGTGATAAAAAAATTTTCTTCAGAAATTTTTGAAATTACAGAAGAAAGAATTTATAAAGAGATTAAAAACTTTTTTGTAAAAGAAGAGTATAAAAAAATTCTTATAATACCTGGATTGCCTGCATCAAATAATTTAAAAAATGAGTCCATAAAAATAATGAAAGAGAACGGTATTGACCATATAATCTTTTTCCATACGGTTATATCAGGTTTAATTAATAAAATAGATGAAAGAAAATTATATCAATCCCATACACTTGAAATTATTAGAATTCTCAAATTTTATAAATTCCTTTCAGAAAAAAATCTCACTACTTTTCTATTTGACGAAAAATGAGGATAAATTTTAATACACCCGTAAATCAAATTAAAGGAATAGGAAGGCAAAAAGAAAAAATTTTAAAAAAACTCGGAATAGAAAAAGTAGAAGATATTCTTTTCTATTTTCCACGAAAATATCTTAATTTAAAAAAAATAACAAAAATAGGCAATCTTAAAGAAGATGAAATATGTACAGTAAAAGCATCAATTCTCACAAAAGAAGAAAAGAAAGTTTTTGGAGGAAGAAATTATTTAAAAGTTGCAGTTACAGATGGAACAGGAATTTTATATATTATTTTTTTTAATCAGACATATTTAAAAAATGTTTTTCAGACAGGAAAGAATTTTATATTTTATGGAAAAGTTGAATATTTTAATAAAGAATTTGAAATGATAAATCCATTTTATGAAGAATATGATGGAAAAAAGATTGACTGGCTTTTACCTGTTTATCCATTAACAAAAGGTATAACACAAAGGTATATGAGAAAAATAATAAAAGAAGTTTTAAAAAATATTTCAGAATTTCCTGAAGAAATTCTACCACTTGAAAGACGTCTTTCTATTGGAATTTCAAATATTAAACATGCTCTTATAAATATTCATTTTCCCGTTTCTGAAGTCAATCTTGAAAAAGCAAGAACCTATTTAGTTTTTAGAGAATTTTTTATCTTACAGTTAAATTTACTCTGGAAGAAAACACTTGAACAGAAAACAGATGAAAAAATAGATATTGAATTAAATCTTATTAATGAATTTGAAAAATATATCCCTTTTAAACTTTCAAAAAATCAAAGGGAAGTAATGGAAGAAATAATTGAAGATATAAAAAAGGGAAAACTTATAAGAAGATTAATATATGGAGAGGTTGGTTCAGGTAAAACTACTATCGCGATTTTCTCATTATGGTTATTTGCAAAAATGAACTTTCAGGGTGTATTTCTTTGTCCAACTGAAATTCTATCTCAACAACACTATATAAACTGGAACGGCTTTTTTCTAAATCAGGATATTTCAGTTTCCCTATTAACAGGCAGTTTAAATGAAAAAGAAAAAATAAAAATAAGGGAAGAAATAGAGGAAGGGAAAATAAATGTTATAATTGGAACTCATGCTGTTCTCAGTGAAAGAATAAATTTTAAAAATCTCAAAATTGTGGTGGTTGATGAACAGCATAAATTTGGAGTAAAACAGCAGGAAGTTTTAAAGGAAAGAAGTAAAAATATTCATTATATTTCAATGAGTGCTACTCCAATTCCAAGAACTGTTGCTTTAACTCTTTATGGAAATATGGATTTTTCTATTCTTGGAGAGATACCAAAGGGAAAAAGGCAGGTCATAACTTATTTGTTTTCAAAAAAAGATAAAGAAAAAATTTATTCTTTTATCAAATTTCAGGCATCTAAGAATAAAACTGGATTTATTGTAACTCCTGCTATAAGTGAAAAGGAAAATATAGAATCAGCAGAAGAAAAGTATAAAGAAATATGTGAAAAGTTACCTGAAATAAAAATAGGTCTTTTACATGGAAAAATAGAAAAGAAAGAGCAAGAGGAAATTTTACAGAAGTTTAAAAATAAAGAAATAAAACTTCTTGTAACCACAACAATTATTGAATCAGGAATAGATATACCACATGCTTCTTTTATAATAATTGAACAGGCAGAAAGATTTGGACTTGCTCAATTACATCAGTTAAGGGGAAGGGTTGGAAGGAGTGGCGAAGTTGGATATTGTTTTTTAATTGTACATAATGAAGATGAAGAAATAAATATGAAACTTTCAAATTTTATTGAAAAGGAAGCAGGTTTTGATATAGCAGAACTTGATTTTGATTTGAGAGGTCCAGGGGATATACTTGGAACCAGACAACATGGAATATTACCTCTTAAAATAGGAGATATAAAAAAAGATATTGAAATTCTTAAACTTGCAAGAAAAGAAGTGGAAAGAATTTTGAATATTGACCCTTATCTGGAAAAAATGAGTTATTTAAAAAGGTTAATAAAATGATAGAGGATATACTTATTATTATTCCTGCATATAATGAAGAGAAATCAATTGAAAATCTTTTAAAAGAATTGAAAAAAAATTTTAAAAATATTCTTGTGATTGATGATGGTTCAACTGACAAAACTAAAGAAATTGTTCAAAAAGAAGAAGTAATTCTAATTTCTCATAAAATAAATAAAGGAAAAGGAGAAGCATTAAAAACCGGTTTTAAATATGCTATTGAAAAAAATTTCCCAGCAGTAATTACAATGGATGGTGACGGACAACATCTTCCTGAGGAAGCATTAAAATTTGCTGAAAAATACAAAAAAAATAAAAAAACCGGAATATTGATAGGAAAAAGAGATATATTCTCCAGAGATATGCCTTTAATAAGAAAAATAACAAATATCTCAATGTCTATTTTAATTTCAATTTTATCATTTCAGTGGATTCCTGATACTCAGTGTGGCTTTAGATTAATTAAAACAGATGTTATTAAAAGAATCAGATTATATACTTCTCACTTTGAAACAGAGTCCGAAATTTTAATAAAAGCATGTTTAAAAGGGATAAAAATAAAATCAATTCCTGTTACAACTGTATATAGGGAAGAAAAAAGTAAAATTAAACCACTCAAAGATACAATCAGATTTTTTAAAATGCTTTTAATAATCTTTTTCACTTCTTTTAAAAAAAATGAAAAAAGATTTTGAAAGTTTAAGAAAGGAAATGGTTGAAAATCAAATTATTAGGAGAGGGATTAAAGATAAGAAAGTTATTGATGCTTTTTTAAAAGTCCCCAGAGACGAATTTGTTCCCGAGAATCTTAAAGAATATGCTTATGAAGATTCACCATTACCAATTGGAGAAGGTCAAACAATCAGTCAACCATATATAGTTGCATTAATGACAGAATCATTGAAATTAAATGGGAAAGAAAAAATTCTTGAAATTGGAACAGGTAGTGGTTATCAATCAGCAATTCTTGCAGAAATAGGATGTAAAGTATATAGTGTTGAAAGAATTGAAGCACTTGCAAGGAGAGCAGAAGAAATTTTAACAAAACTTGGATATAAAGTAAATATAAAAATTGGAGATGGAACACTTGGATGGGAAGAATTCAGTCCCTATGATAGAATTATTGTTACTGCTGCAAGTCCTGAAATTCCAGAACCATTAATAGAACAACTGAGTGAAAATGAAGGAAGGTTGATTATTCCTGTTGGAGATAGATACATTCAGGATTTAATACTTTTAATAAAAACAAAGGATAAAATAGAAAAATTTAATCTTGGTGGGTGTCAATTTGTTCCTTTAATAGGAAAGAAAGGATGGGAAAAATGAAGGATATTTTTATAACTCTGGGACTTGCGATGTTACCAGTTTTTGAATTGAGAGGTGCTATTCCATATGGCTTGAGCAAATCCATTCCTTTTTTTAATGTATTTTTAATTTCTATTCTTGGAAATCTTCTTCCTGTAATTCCACTTTATTTTTTTCTTGAAAAACTATTAAAATTTTCAGAAAAATTTAGTTTTGGGAAAAAATTCAGCACATGGCTAATAAATAGAACAAAGGCAAAATCTAAAATTATAGAGATTTATGAAACAATTGGACTTTTAATTTTTGTGGGGATACCCTTACCAATGACAGGTGCATGGACAGGAACAATTGCCTCTGTAATTTTTGGGATAAAATTCAAAAATTTTTTACTGGGAATAACCGGAGGAGTTTTGATGGCAGGAATTATTGTTTCTCTTATTACGCTTGGTGTTAAAAGTATTTTTTAATTTTACTTTAATTCTATTTTCATTAACCCTTCTTCTAAAGATATTTTTTCAAAAATTTCATTTATATTTTGAGTGGAGTTATATCTTATAGTATATGTTAGTTTAATTTTTGCTTTTGCTTTGTTTTTTTCTATTTCTGTTGAGAGTATTTTAAAACCTGCTTTTTCCATAATTTTCTCTATTTCTTCCTTCACTCCTTTTCTATCTTCTACAGTTATTATAAAAGTGGTATATTTATCTACTGGAAGTTTTTTCTCAAAAATTTTAAGGAAGTAAAGTATCACTAATGAGATAAAAGTTAAAAAATAAGACAGAATATAAAGTCCAACTCCTACTGCGAGTCCAATAGATGTCACAAACCATAAACATGCTGCAGTAGTCAATCCCCTTATTCTTTTCTGGTCTTTTATAATAACTCCTGCTCCAAGAAATCCCATTCCAGACACAACTCCATAAGCAATTCTTGCAGGGTCAATTCTTAAAATAGAGTCATGTAAATTTGAAAAAATGAAATAAACCTGGAAGGATGAAATTAAAATTGTGGTCGTCCCCATTCCAACAAGAATCATCGTCCTTAAGCCCGCTTCTCTTCCATGTCTTTCTCTTTCAAGTCCAATAATTCCACTTAAAATCCCTGAAATTAAAACTTTTTTTATAAGTTCAAGTTCATTCATTTTCACTCCTTAAAAATAAAATATCACATTTTTAAAAATTTAAAAAGTTGACGTTTTTCAAAAAATCTGTTATAAAAATATAAAATAAGATAAGAATATATTTTTTAATTTGAGAAGGGAGGTGAAAAATGAAACAAAAAGGAGGGAAAGATGAAGAAATCTCTCTCTTTTGTTCCCCCAAATGGTGTACATATTATTTTAGACCTTTATGAATGTTCCGATTCTTCTCTTCTTGATTCTCCTGAAAAAATTAAAGAAATATTATTAAAATCATTAGAAAAAACTAAAGCAACTTTAATAGATATAAAAATTCATAAATTTTCGCCTTTTGGTGTAAGTGGATTTGCTTTGATTTCAGAAAGTCATATAAGTATTCATACCTGGCCTGAAAATAAATATGCAGGAGTTGATATATATACCTGTGGAGAAAAAACTTTTCCAGAAAATGCAATTGATTTATTTATTGAAGAATTGAAAAGTAAAAAACCATCCATTATAAAAATTGAAAGAGGAATATATGCGAAAAAATAAAAATATAATAATTGACTGGTATCATCCATATGGAGTTGGAATTGCTTTTGAAATCAAAAAAAAGTTAATAGAAAGGAAAACAAAATACCAGAAAATTGAAGTATATCTTACAAAAAATTTTGGCAAGGTATTAATAATAGATGATTTAATCCAGTCAATTGAAAAAGGAGAAGAAAGTTATCATGAATTACTTGTCCATCCGGCATTATTTTCTCATCCTTCCCCTAAAAATGTTCTTATTATTGGAGGAGGAGAAGGAGCAACTTTAAGAGAAGTTTTGAGACATCCAGTTAAAGAGGTAAAAATGGTTGATATAGACGAAGAAATGGTTAAAATTGCTAAAAAGTATCTAAAATTTGACAGAGGTGCTTTTAAGGATAAAAGAGCAGAAATCATAATAGAGGATGGATTTAAATATATAAAAGAAAATAACAGGAAATATGATGTAATTATAGTTGATGCTACTGACCCCGGAGAAACTGCTTCCTGTCCTTTATACACTATTGAATTTTTTAAACTCTGTTATGAAAATATGAGTAAAAATGGAATATTTGTAACTCAGGGTGGGACATCTATTTTTATAAATCATGAAAGAATTAAATATGTTTATTCAAATTTAAAAAAAGTTTTTAAAGATGTAAAAATTTATTCTGCTCCTGTTTTTGGTCTTCTTCCTGACTGGGTATTTATCGCTGCTACGAAGGGAAATATAAATATTGAAAAAAAACCAAAAAGAAAAATAAAGAATAATTTACTTTTTTATACTCCTGAAATGCATCCGGGTCTATTTGTTTTACCACCTTCACTAAATAGTTATCTTTTTTCTATTTAATAATAGAATCATTTTTTTTAATGTTTCTTCACTTATAATGTGTTCAATTTTACATGCATCATTTTTTGCTGTATTTTCCGAGACCTTCAAAATATTAACTAAAAATTTCATAACTATTCTGTGTTTACTTAATATTTTTACTGCTTCTTTATCTCCGGTTTCTGTAAGTTCAATATAGCCATATTTTTCTTGTTTAATATAACCCTTATCCTTAAGAATATTTAAAGCACTTACAACAGAGGAACTTTTTACCTCAAGAAATTCACTTATTTCTTTAACTCTTGTTACCTTTTTATTAAGTGTTAATATTTTTATTGCTTCAAGATAATCCTCCAAACTTTTTGTCAGCAAATCATCCTCCTTTTAAAAAATTAAATATTTGATAAAAAAGGGTTGAAAATAGCCATCCAATAAATAATGACCAGAAAAAAGAAATAAAAGCCCATTTAGTTCCTGTTTCTCTTTTTAAAACCAGAAAAGTAGCAATACATGGCATATATAATAAACTCATAATCATGAAAGAATAAGCAGAAACAGGTGTAAAATATATACTTAGCATATTTGACATATTTTCACTACCAAATAAGGTTCCGAATGTTCCAACAACAAGTTCTTTTGCATAAATCCCGAAAATAAGAGCAACTCCTGCCTGCCAGAATCCAAATCCAGAAAATTTAAATAATGGAGAAATTAAACTGCCCAATTTCCCTGAAAAATTCATTTCTGTTCCATAATTATAAGGATTGGGAAAATAATTCAAAAACCATAAAATTACAGTTCCACAAAATATAATAGTTCCTGCTTTCTCTAAAAAATATTTTGTTCTTGTCCATCCTTCAATTAATATATTCTTCCAGTAAGGCATCCTGAATGGTGGTAATTCTATTATTAAAGGCAAAGATTCTCCTTTAAAAAAAACTGCGCCAAAAATTTTTATACTTAGAATGCCTGCAAAAATCCCCAATAAATATAATGAGAAAATTATCATTCCCTGATTTTCCTTAAAAAAAATCCCTGTAAATAAAAGATAAACAGGAAGCCGAGCAGAACAACTCATAAAAGGTATTGATAAAGAGATTAAAGTTTTATCTCTTCTGTTTTCAAGAATTCTTGTTCCCATTATTGCAGGCACATTACAGCCAAAACCTAAAATTAAAGGTATGGCACTTTTACCATGAAGTCCAAGTTTATGCATTACCCTATCAGAAACTATTGCTGCTCTTGACATATAACCTGTATCTTCAAGAATAGAAAAAAAGAAAAAAAATAGAAATATATTTGGAACAAATGATATGACAGAACCAACCCCTGAAATTATGCCTTCATTTAAAAGTGAAGTCAAATATGGAGAAAAATTTAAATTTGATATAAGACCTTTTAATTTTTCAAGCAATAAATCAATAAAATTTTTAAAGGGCTCACCAAGAAGGAAAACACCATTGAAGATTAAAAACATTATAAATAAAAAAATCAAAGGACCTGCAAAATTATGAGTTAAAATCTTATCTACTTTTTCTGTTATTTCAATTTTAAGTTCTTTCTTTTTTTCAATAATTGCTTCCCTTACAATTCCATGTATAATCCCATATCTTTTTTCAATCAAAACCATATCAACTGGCTTATTCAGATTTTTTTCAAGATTAACTATTTTTGAGAATATTTTTTCATAATCAACTTTACCCTTTAAAAAATTTATAAAATATTCATCTTTTTCAAGAAGTTTTATTGCAAGAAATCTTGACGGATAATTTAAATTCAATTTATTAATTTCACTTTCAATTTCAGATATTATATTTTCTACATCCATTCCATAATTAAATTTAAATGTTTCTGAAACTGGTTCCTTACATCTTTTATATATTTCTGCCTTCAATTCCTCTATCCCTATATTTTTGTTCCCAATTGTCTTTATAAATTTTATCTTAAGTAATTTTTCCAGGTGTTGAATATCATACTCTATCCCTTCTTTCTCTGCTAAATCTACCATATTAAGGTCAATAATAATATTTTTGTGAAATTCTGAAAGTAATAGTAAAAGATATAAACTTCTTTCAAGATTCAATGCATCAACCATTATAATTACGGCATCTACTTTATTTTGGGTAAGGAAATCAATTGCAATCTTCTGGTCTTCACTTTCTCCTGTTAATGTATATGTTCCTGGTAGGTCAACAACATTAAATTTTATATCTTTATAAATATAAAAACCTTCCTTTTTTTCAACAGTAACTCCTGGCCAGTTTCCAACTTTCTGTCTTGCTCCTGTTAAAGCATTAAAGATAGTTGTTTTGCCTGTATTTGGATTACCTGCAATAGCGATCAGTTTTTCTTCCATTTTATTCAACCTTTTCAACAATTACATCCATTGCAATTCCACATCCAATTCCAATTGTTGTATTTCCCTTTTTTATTATTACAGGTCCAGGAGCAGGTTTAATCACTTCAATAATATCTCCTATGAAAATCCCCATATTGCATAATTTTTTGAATTTCCCATGTTTTAAAACATCTACTACCTTATATTTCCCTTCTTTCACATCTATCAATTTTTCCATTTTTATATTTTAGTTCTAACTAAAAAAGTTCGTTTAAACTAATTTCCATTAATATTATAGAATAAAAACTTGACAAATTCAAAAATTATGTTATTCTTCTATATTATGAAAAATAATGAAAAAGAATTTCAGGTTGTGCTGAAGAAAAACTATTTAAGAAATTTTCTCTCCTGGCGTTAATCCCTCTTTTAATTTCTTTTTTCCTTTTTTATTAATTTTTTATTTTTATTAGAAGGGAGGGAAAAATGGAAAAAATATTTAAAAAACTACTTGAAAATAAAAATTTACTGGAAAATGAAGCATATGAAGTTTTCAGAAATATTATGGAGGGGCAAATTACACCTGTTAAAACAGCGGTATTTTTAACTTTATTAAGAGTAAAAAAAGAGAGTTCAGAAGAAATAACAGGAGCAGCAAAATTATTGAGAGAAAAAATGGAAAAGATAAACTTTAATAATAAAATAATCTGTGATACATGCGGAACAGGAGGTGATTATTCAGGAACTTTTAACATTTCAACTACAACTGCATTAGTTGCTTCTGCTTGTGGTCTTGTTGTTGCAAAACATGGAAACAGGTCTGTTACAAGTTCCTGTGGCAGTGCAGATGTTCTTGAATATCTTGGATATAAAATTGATATTGAGCCAGAAAAAAGTAAAAAAATTCTTGAAAAATTTGGGTTTGCTTTTTTATTTGCTCCTTTATACCATAAAGCAATGAAAAATGTGGCAGAAATAAGAAAAGAACTCGGGTTTAAAACAATTTTTAATATTATAGGGCCTTTATGCAATCCTTGCTGTGCCAATTATCAAATTATGGGAGTTAATGATTACTCTCTTTTAAAAATTATTCCATATGTTTTTAAAAATCTTGGTATAAAAGGTTATGTTTTTCATTCAGAAGATGGACTTGATGAAATTACATTAACAGGGAAAACGTATATAGTTGAAATTATTGAAGAAATAAGAGAATTTGAAATATTTCCTGAGGATTTTAATTTAAAAAGATGTAAAATTGAGGATATAAAGGGAGGTAATTTAAAAGATAATGCAGAAATTTTATTGAATATAATAAAAGGAAAAGAAAAGGGGCCAAAAAAAGATATCGTTTGTTTAAATACAGCTTTTTTACTTAAAGCAACAGGAACGGTTAATAAAATTGAAGATGGTATTGAATTGACTGCTGAAATACTGAAAAAAGGGATACCTTATAAAAAATTTAATAAGATTCTTGAATTTATTGAAAAATGAAAAAAATTTTAATTATTTTTCTGTTCTGTTTTTGTTTGGTGGCTTCAAGTGAAGATATTGAAATTGGACTAAAGGAACAAGCAGTTATTGATTTATGTAATTACCCTGATTTAACAGAAGGAATTGTTGATATACTATATCTTACAGTTGATAATTACTGGCATGCTGGTGAATATTCAAAAATTTTTCCTGTTATTTATTTAATCACAAAAATTTTGCCTTTTGATATAAATGCTTACTGTCTTGGAGGATGGTTTATTATAAATGGTATTGCTCCAAAATATGAAGGAGAAAAAAGAGAAAAAATTAAAAAATTTGCTGTTGAATTTATGGAAAAAGGGATAGAAAAAAAACAGGATGATTACAGATTATACTGGGAAATAGCCTGGTTTTATTACAATGAAGGAGATTTTGATAAAGCAATTGGATATTTGAATAAAGCAGAAAAATATGAACATCCATTTTATGTAGAGAATTTAAGAGCACATATTTATATGAAAAAAGGAGAAATTGAAAAGGCGATTTATGAATGGGAAAAGATTAAGGAAAAGTATCCAGAAAGAAAAGAAATAGCAGAAAAATTCATAAAAGAACTTAAAGAGAAAAAATGAATACAATTGAAAAAATTTTTGAAGAGAAAAAACAGATTATAGAAGAAAGAAAAAAAACTTTACCTCTGGAGAAATTATCAGAAGAAATTTCAAATAAAAAAAGATATAGCATTTATGAAAAATTGAAAAATAATTTTGGAATTATCGCAGAAATTAAAAGGGCTTCTCCATCGGCAGGAATTATTGACAGAGATATTGATTTAAAAAAAATTGCCAAAGTTTATGAAAAATGTGGAGTAAGTGGCATTTCTGTTTTAACCTGTGAGCCATATTTTTTGGGTTCAATAAATGATTTAAAAACTGTAAGAGAAACTGTGAAAATACCTATTTTAATGAAAGATTTTATTGTAGATGAATATCAAATTTATGAGGGTAAGTATTACGGCGCTGATTTCATCCTTTTGATTGTGAGATTTCTTGAAGATAAAAATTTAAAAAAATTTATTAAAATATGCGAAAAAATAAATATGGAAATTTTAATAGAAATATTTGACATTTATGATTTGAAAAAAGTTTTTAAACTGGTTAATGACTGGGAAAACAAAATATTAGGTATAAATAACAGAGATTTAAAAAACCTAAAAGTTAATTTGAACAATACATTAAATTTGATAAAACATATTCCAGTTGATAAAATAATTGTCATAAGTGAAAGTGGAATTAAAGAAAAAAAAGAAATTTTGCTTCTGAGAGATTATGGTGTAAAAGGCGCACTGATAGGAGAAAGTATTTTAAAAAGTGAAAATATGGAAGAAAAAATAAGAGAATTTTTAAATAAATAAAGAAAGGAGGAAAAAAAATGGAAGAAAATAAAATTTATTTATCAGAAAGGGAAATGCCTCAAGCATGGTATAATATTTTGCCTGATTTACCTAAACCATTGCCACCTGTTATTCATCCAAAAACAAAAGAGGTAGTAAAACCAGAAGATTTAGCACCTATATTTCCAATGTCTTTAATTATGCAGGAGTTTTCTCCTGAAAGATGGATTGAAATTCCTGATGAAATTTTAAATGCTTATAAAATTTATAGACCAACTCCTCTACATAGAGCAAGAAATCTTGAAAAGGCACTGAAAACAAAGGCAAGAATTTATTTTAAAAATGAATCTGTTTCTCCTCCAGGGTCCCATAAACCAAATACAGCAATTGCACAGGCATATTATAATAAGATTGAAGGTGTTAAACGACTTACAACAGAAACAGGTGCAGGTCAATGGGGAAGTGCTCTTGCATTCGCATGTAAACTTTTTGGACTTGAATGTGTAATTTTTATGGTTAAGGTTTCATATTACCAGAAGCCATACAGAAGATTACTTGCACAATCATGGGGAGCAACTATGTATCCATCTCCTTCAGACAAAACAGAGTTCGGTAGAAAGGTTCTTGAAAAAGACCCGAATTCACCTGGAAGTTTAGGAATAGCAATTTCAGAAGCAATAGAAGAAGCGGTTAAAAGAGAAGATACAAAATATTCTCTTGGTAGTGTCTTAAATCATGTTTTACTTCATCAGACAATTGTGGGACTTGAAACAAAAAAACAACTTGAATTAATAGGAGAAAAACCAAGTGTTTTAATCGGTTGTGTTGGGGGAGGAAGTAATTTTGGTGGATTTATAATTCCATTTGTTCCTGATAAATTAAAAGGAGAAAATATAAGATTTGTTGCGGTTGAACCAAAAGCATGTCCTACATTAACAAAAGGTCTTTACAGATATGATTTTGGAGATACTGCCTGCACAACTCCATTACTTAAAATGTATACACTTGGGCACAGTTTTATTCCACCTGGAATTCATGCCGGTGGATTAAGATACCATGGAGATGCACCGTTACTCTGCCATTTATATCACCTTGGACTTGTTGAAGCAGTTGCATATCATCAGACAGAATGTTTTAAGGCAGGAATTCTTTTTGCTCAAACAGAGGGATTTTTGCCGGCACCTGAAACAAATCATGCAATAAAGGCAGTAATTGATGAAGCAAAAGATGCACCAGAAGGGAAAGTCATTGTTTATAATCATTCAGGACATGGACATTTTGACCTTTCTGCTTATGAAGCATATTTTGAAGGTAAACTTGAGGACTTTGAATATCCAGAAGAAAAGATAAAAGAGGCATTGAAAGATTTACCCGATATAGAATGATTGAAATAAAAATATGTGGATTTAAAAGAAAAAAGGATATTATTGATGTAATTTCACTTGGAATTAAATGGATTGGATTAAATTTTTATGAAAAAAGTCCAAGGTTTATAAGCGAAAAAGATGCAAAAATTTTAATTGAAGATTTACCAGATGATGTAAAAAAAATTGGCGTATTTGTTAATCCTGACGAAAATAAATTATTTGAAATTGTTAAAAAATTGAAAATTAATGGAATTCAATTACATGGAAATGAACCACCTGCTTTACTTGAAAAATTTAAAAAAAATTTTCCAGAAAAAATTTTAATTAAGGCAATTCATGTAAAAAATAAAGAAGATGTTTTAAAAAAAATAAGAAAGTATAAAAAAGCAGATTTTTTCTTACTGGACAGATACGATGAAAATCTATATGGAGGAACTGGAAAAGGAATTGCTAATAAAGAAATTGAAAATCTTAATTTGCCATGGAATAAAATTTTTATTGCAGGTGGAATAAATCCTGAAAATGTAAAAGATATAATTAAAAAATTTAAACCATTTGGAATAGATGTTGCATCAGGAGTTGAAATTGCACCGGGGATAAAGGATATTGAAAAAATAAAAAAATTAATAGAAGAGGTTAAAAATGCTACCTGATAAAAAGGGAAAATTCGGGATATTTGGAGGAAGATTTGCTCCTGAAACATTAATTGAACCACTTGAAGAACTTGAAAAAAACTATAAAAAAATAACAAAAACAAAAGAATTTAAAAAACAACTTGATTTTCTTTTGAAAAATTATGCAGGTAGACCAACACCTTTATATTTTGCAAAAAATTTAAGTGATTATCTTGGATTTAAGGTATATTTAAAAAGAGAGGATCTTGCATTTACAGGAGCACATAAAATAAATAATACTCTTGGTCAGGTTCTTCTTGCAAAAATGATGGGAAAAAAACGAATAATTGCGGAAACAGGAGCGGGTCAGCATGGAGTAGCAACTGCAACTGCTTCTGCTTTATTGAATATGGAATGTGTTGTTTATATGGGAGAGATAGATGTTGAGAGACAAAAATTGAATGTTTATAGAATGAAATTACTTGGTGCAGATGTTATACCTGTGAAAAATGGTAGTAAAACATTGAAGGATGCAATAAATGAAGCAATGAGGGACTGGATAGCAAATTTTAAAAACACTCATTATGTAATTGGTTCTGTTGTGGGGCCCCATCCTTATCCAATGATTGTCAGGGGTTTTCAATCAGTTATAGGAAAGGAAACTAAAAAACAGATATTAAAAATAGAAAAAAAATTGCCTGATTATCTTGTTGCATGTGTTGGGGGAGGAAGTAATAGTATTGGTCTTTTCCATCCTTTTTATAAATATAAAGAGGTAAAATTTATAGGTGTTGAGGCAGGAGGAGAAGGAATAAATACAGAAAGACATTCTGCAACTCTTTCAAAAGGAGAAAAGGGAGTATTGCATGGTAGTTTTTCTTATGTTTTGCAAAATAACTACGGACAGATAAAAACAACTCATTCAGTTTCAGCAGGTCTTGATTATCCAGGAGTTGGTCCTGAACATGCATTTTACAAAGAAACGAAAAGGGCTGAGTATTATGCTGTTAATGACGATATTGCCTTAGAAGGTTTTCATATTTTGAGTAAACAGGAAGGAATAATTCCTGCTTTAGAATCTGCTCACGCAATTGGCTGGCTTGTGGTGAATAAAAACAAATTTAAAAAAGAAGAAATTATTGTTGTTTGTCTTTCTGGTAGAGGCGATAAGGATGTAATGGAAGTTGCAAAAATAGAAGGAGAAATATGACGGAAATAGAAAAAAAATTTAATGAATTAAAGAAGAAAAAAGAAAAAGCATTAATTTTATATTTTACTGGTGGATTCCCTTCTTTTGAAAAATCAATAGAAATAATAAAAAGAAGTATTGAAAAAGGAGCAGATATAATTGAAATAGGAATACCTTTTTCAGACCCTATTGCAGATGGACCTGTAATTCAATATACATCAACAAAAGCACTTGAAAATGGAATAAATGTTGATGATTGCTTTGAAATTGCAAAAATACTAAAAAATGAAAAAAATATTCCCTATCTTTTTATGACCTATTATAATCCTATTTATAAATATGGAATTGAAAGATTTGCTGATAGGTGTGTTGAATGTGGTATTTCTGGCTTAATTATTCCTGATTTACCATACGAAGAAAGTGCTGAAATTTTAAAAATTCTGAAAGAGAGAAATTTAAATTTAATTTATTTTTTAACACCTTTTACATCTGAAAAAAGAATGAAAAAAATAATTAAAAAGGCAAATGGTTTTATTTATTTCATAAGTATTGCTGGAGTTACAGGTCCAAGAGAAGAATTTGATAGTGAAATAATTGATTCATTAAAAAAAGTTAAAGAAATGACAGAAATTCCAGTTGCACTTGGATTTGGAATTTCAAATAGAAACCAGATTAAAGCAATAAAAGAACATGTTGATGGTGTAATTGTTGGCAGTTTCTTCCTAAAAAAAATAATAGATGGGGAAATAGAAGAATTAGACAATCTAATCTATGAATTCAAAGAAGAATTAAAAACTTAAAAATTATTTTTCAATCATATATTTTAAAAGATTGCACAAAAATTTAACCCAGGTTTTGCTCTCCCAGAAAGGAATTTCTTTTGATTTTGATTCTCCAAAAGGTGTTGCAAGAATACAGGCAATATCTCCATAACTGGATTTTTTATTTATAACAACTATTGGTCTATCATCTGCTTTTATTAAAACTTCAGAATCCTTTTTGGGTTTACATTTATGAGAATAAAATACAACTGGATTTTCAGAAGAAAAATTTATGCCATTCAGTATTTCATGAGGAGATGCAACTTTTAAAATTCCTTTATCCTCAATTTTATTCCAGTTAAATTTTCCTCCCATTTCAACAGGAATTAAATTTATAAGTTCTTCATTTGTAAATCCTGCCTGTCCAAATGACTGGTCTCCTCCAAGAATAAGTAAATTTCCTCCAGCAATAATATAATCTTTAATCATTTCTTCTCCAACAAGACCTATAGGTTCTGCAGGAACATTTCCAAGAATAATTAAATCAAATTTTAACAATGAATCATAGTCGGGTGGAAAATAAGAAAGAGAAAGACCAACAGGAGAAGAGTCAAGCCATCCATAAACAATTTCTGCATCAGGCCATAAATTTTTTATAGCATCCTCACATTTAAAAAACTCACTCCACATTCCTCTTAAAAATAGTATCCTCGGTATTTTATTTGGTTCATATTTTATAACATCAGGTTTTAAAAATACTTTCCTTTTTTTTGGTTTTTCATATTTTAAATAAGGAACCATTGTGAATGGGTCTAAATTTTTCCCGAATTTTCCACCATAATAGTCACCATATTTCTCTTCAAATTCCTCTCCCTCTTCTGTTATTCCTTTAGCCAGAACCTCAATTTCATATGGTAAATCTCCTAAATTTCTTAAAACAACTTCCTTTTTTTGAATTCTTTCATCAATCTCTCCAAAATTTATTTCCTCTGATTCTACAACCCATTTTTCTCTCAATCCTTTAACCCTTGTTTTTATTTTCAATTCTTTTATTTTTTTAACTCCCTTTGTTATTTGATGTTCAATTTTTAAACCCCCGGGTATTTCAGAAATTTCAAAGTTGCTAACGAAATTTAAACTACCATGAGTAAAACCAGTTATATCAAAAACAGGAATTATAAAAATATCTGTTTTCCATGTTTTACCAGGTGGTATTGCAACTCTATCATACATCCATTCAGTTGTTATTGCTGCTGCATTATCATAAATTCTCCAGAGGTCATTATAATCCATTAGAAACATCATCCCCATTTTAAGTTCTTTATTATATGCTCCATTCCAGCCAGAAATAGCATCATCTACATAATACCATCTTTCTGAAAACCATTGATTTCCATCTTTATCAACTCCCATTCTGTCAATTCCTGTGGTTGAAGGTCTTGCCCAGGTAATAAATTCTTTTTTCCCTCCAAACCAGTAATTATTTTGATTCCAGTATCCAATAACTCTACCCTCTTTTGTTGGATTTGAAACAAAAACATTACAGTAAATTACTCTGTCATTATCCTTAAGTGTTATTATTCTTTCAAATTTAAGTCCCTTAGTTGTTTCTTTTTCTCCAGATGTCCAGACAGAAATAATTGCTTCCTGGGGTGTGTTTTTTATAATTTTAAATTCATATTTCTTATATAAAAATTCTCCAGGCCATGTCTGTTCCCAAACATGGTCCATTAACATACCTCCAGCAGAAGAAACTGGATATACTATATTTTCTCCAAAAAATTTATAAACATATTCAGAGATTCTTGCTCCATTCTGAAGGTCAATTGTAAATTTCAATAGATTATTTTGAACTGTTATAAAGTTTTCCTTTTGAGTTATTGAAACATCTGAAAAAAGATATTTTAAAATAATGAAAAGAAAAAAAAGAATAGATTTTTTTGTCATTTCCTTCCTCCTTTCTTGCTCAATTCAACAACAATAATGTTCCACAAATCCAGTTTTGGTATTTCAAATTTATAAACTCCTTCAACAAAACTGAATTTTATATCTTCTTTTGAAACTAACTTTGGATTTAATTTTACAATCCTTTTTATCTCATAGTCCTTTATATTAAGAACAGGAAAAATATTTATGGAGATATTTTCCAATGGAATTGGTAAATTTTTACCTATTTCTCCTACATTCTGTTTTGAAGGGGGATTAACAATATGAAAAATAATCTGTTTTTCTTTATCAGAAATATCTCTTTCATAGACCCAGTATTTCCACCAGATTTTGTCAGGTGCATTGATTATTGTATCAGGATATTGAATTTTTCTTAAATTATTGTCCCATATAAAAGATGAATACCTTGTTACAAAATCTCCAAATTCATGATAATAATAAGGATGGGCACCAGAAGCATATACGAAAATGTTTTTATATGTTTCATCCACAGTCCCTCTTAATGAACCACATATCGGTCCATAATAGCCACCCCATTTTTTAACCTTCTGGGTATCATCTATAAGCAATTGAACAAAATCAGTCCATTTATGAAGAGGATGTTGAACTCCATGCGCCTGATTTATATATTCATTCATAATCAATCCTCCATTTCTACATAATTCAATTGTCTCTCTATCAGGTTTCAATCCACTTCCACTATTTGCCCAGTTATAACCATAAACAAAATCAGAGAAAAATTTTGATATCATTTCTTTTGTCATTCTCATATTTTCCATATTTCTTGCATCAACCTGCTCAGGTGTCAATTTTTCAATTAAATTTCCATTAAGGTCATATATCTCCCTTCTTACATCAAAATTACCATCCCATCTTGCTCCATCCCATCCAAAAATTTTTGTTGATTCTATAAGTTCATTTATTCCTATTTTAACTACATTTTTATCATTCATATTCCAGTCAACTGCAACCCATTCCTGCCAGTGCTTTTTTGTTGGTATATCATATTCAGCAATCTGTTTTACCGCTCTGCCAACACTTAAAACACCATTATTATTCCAGACCCACTCAGGATTTCTTCTTGCTATTTCTACACCAACTGAACCACCACCTGTGCATTTTGCATATGTTATTGCTTTCATACCATTTTCATGTGCTTTTCTAATTAACTCAATCAGTCCTTTTTTTGTTTCCATATATCTTGTCTGACCTGAAAACCACATTTCTTTTTCTGGTGTCAAATCAATAAAATCATCAGGAGCCCAGAAAAACTTTTCAAAACCATTATAATATTCTTTCCTCCAGTTATTTAAAATATCATCAACCCACTTGAAATCTTTTCTTGGTATCATAATTCCATCATCAATTTTCTCCCATTGTTGCCATATAAAACCTAAAGGAGCAATTAAAGAAACATTCCAGTAATTATCACATACATTGAAATAATCTCCATTTTTTGAAATTAATTTTTTATCCTCACTGTATAACTCACCTGTAAGAGCATGTCCATATTTACCGGGATTTTTGAATTCAATTTTTATATCAAATTTTTCTTTCGGCTTTACCAAAATTATTTTTGTGACTTCTTCACTTTTTTTATCTATTTCACTTTCTATATATGCCTTCAGAATCCCTTTAAATTCAGTTGAAGAATCATTTTTAACAACAAATATACCTGAAACAGAATCCTTTTCACCATAAATAATCTTTACTGATTTTACTTCCAGTGAAATCCCTTCAGAAAAAACTAAAAAAGGAAAAAAGAATAAAAAAATAAATAAATTTCTCATTTAGTCCTCCTTTATAATATTTTTCAATATTTTTATCCATTCCTTTGTTTCCCAGAAAGGTGTTTCATCTTTTAATTTATCTCCAAGAACAGTTCCTCCAAAAACAACAACCTTACCTTTTCCAAATTTCCTTTCCATTAGAATTGGGAAATTTTCTGCATATAAAAGAATTTTACTTTCTGACTTTGGAATAAAATTATGATAGTAGTAAATGGATGGTTTTTCATTTATGGGTTTATTTGTCCCATATGAAAGTATGAGTGGTTTTTCTGCTTTTATAATTTCTCCATATCCTTTAAGTTGAACAGGTAAAATATCTTCAATAATCGTATCTTTCAATCCACCCTGACCAAGGCAGTACATACCTCCTAAAATTATAAGTTTTCCTCCTGAATTAACAAAAGAGCATATATCATTTCTGAATTTATAATCATCAAAATTTAAAGGATAATTAACAAGAATTAAAACATTATAATCAAAAATATTATATGAGGGCTTTGTTGGGTCTGGATAAACATCAAATTTAACTATTTCTCCTTCAATTTCTTCAGCAACTTCTTCTATTTTATAATTTTTCCACCAGTATCCTCTCAATACAAGTATTTTTAAACCATCCTTTTTTTCAGGAATTTTTACTTCACTTATTTTTATTTCAGGAAAATATTTTTCGCCTATTTCTTTATCACTCAAAATTTTAATCGGTTCAACCTTAACAGTATCAATATATACAGTCCCTTTTTTACAATTACCTATTGAAGCAGTTAATGCAGTATAAAAACCAGGAATTCTTATATGAGAAAACTCAAGAGAAAATTCCTCATATTTACCTTTTTCTTTAAAGTCATTTACACTTATTTTCCTTTCAGCATAATTTTCTTTTATAGATGATTTTGTAGAAGGACTTGCTCTTAAAACAATATTTATATCATCATTAACATCTTCTATTTTTATCCTCCATGTTGCCTTATAGATTCCCCATTTATCAGGATAATATGCAGCATACATTGTTCCACCACCCATTTTATAATCAACAACAGCACATACTCCACCTTTTGCCTCAATGTCATTTTTTATAGCAAAATGAGAATTCCATCCCCTGTCAACTGCTCTCCATATAGAAATTCCTTTTTTTCTGTTTTCTCTGCTTTCATTAATAAATTCTTCATATTTTTTATTTGCAATTTCCAAACTTACTTCTGGTTTTTTTGTAAATTTATTATTATTTAGTTCAACTTTATAAGGTTTTGTAGATTCAATTTTAAAAACAATAATACTCCATATTTTCAATTCAGGAATTTCAACTTTTCCATATTTAAAATTTAACCTCTGAGAAAAATCCTCAGTATTTAAATCCGGGCTTATCTGAAAAACATCAATTACTTTTTCTCCTAATTTAGAATTAAAACTAATCTTTATTTTCTTAATTGGCAAAGGGATTTCTTCCTTTCCTATTTCATCATCTGTTGGTGGATTTATAAGATGAATAATTATATATCTCAATTTTTCTCCAGCAATATATTCATACACATTATTTTCCCACCATATTTCCCTCTCATCATCATTTCCAATTTCCAGAAGTTCTGCTGGCTTTAAAATTCTATTCAATCTATCTGACCAGAATAAAAAAGACCATCTTGTTAAAAATTTACCCCAGTTTGAACATCCACCAACATAAAGATGGTCTCCATATGCCTGATGGGTACCAAGAGATGTACCAAGAATAAATTTATATAATCTTGTGGATGGTTTATATGCTCTTATATTGTAGATATATTGATAAATCCCTCCTTTTTTTCTTACAATATCAGATGCAATTGTTTCATTTATATAATATTCACTCCATTTTTTATACTGCCTTCCATATCCATAACGAAAAGTATTTATTGCTTCCTGCATATATAATCCACCACCCGCTAAACTTTCTTCCATCTCATGAAGATATCCCTTTCTTATTTCATCATAAAATTCATCAGGATGGTATGACCAGTTATAACCAAACAGATAATTTGGTATTTTCTCCCATATTTTTTCTTTCATTCTTTGCATATTAAAAGTTGAAAATTCATCATCTTCTTTATCAGGTTTTAACAATGGGTCAGAAACAGAAAACTGTCCATCAAATCTTACTCCATCCCATCCAAACTCTAAACTTGAATTTATTAACTCATTTATACCCCAGTCAAGTGCTTCTATATTTCTAAAATTAGGGAAAAGAGGCATCCAGTTTGTTGTAAAATATTTTTTTCTTTCTTCTGAATTTGGGGGGTATTTATTCCAGTTTTCAACCTGCCATACATCATAATATCCCCACATTGAAAGTCCATCAAGCCCATTTAAGAACCATTCAGGATTTTTTCTTGCAATTTCCATTCCCCAGGGTGCAGAAGCAATACCTTTTCCATAAGTTATCGCTTTAATTCCATATTTATGTGCCTCATTAATTAAAAACTTCAAATTATTTTTACTCTCATATCTTGCTGCCTGGCCTGAAACCCATTTTTCCTCTTTTGGAGTCATATATCCCCAGTCATCAGGAGCCCAAAAATCAACTTCAAACCAATTTATATAATTTTCTTTCCATGATTTTACAAGGTTTTTAAAATATGTTTCAGTATATAAGGCAGAATTTGAAGGAGAACCAGCACCTATTGATACCTTCCATAAATTATCAGAAGTTGCAAAATAAGAATATGCTTTTACTTCGGAATCCTTACATTTAACAATTGCCTCAAGTTGAACTCCATACATTTCATCATTAAGTTTTATCTTCTTTTTAATTTCTTTTATTTCATCTGGTTTAAATTCAATCTCTTCCTTTAAATAATTTTTCCTCTCATTTACATAACTGACAGTATTTAAAACTATTTCTCCCTTTTGATTTTCATTTTGTATATTCCTTAAAATCAAATTTACTTCAATATCTTCTCCCTTATCATAATAAATTTTATCTGTTCCAAGAAATCCAATAACTAAAGGTGATTTTATAAGTGGTTTGCCTTCATATATTCCTTTTATTTCTTCTGAAGATAATTCATGATTAAATACGGCGACTTCTTTCAAATAACCATCCATAAACTGGTCAGGAACCTCTCCTCTTGCTCCAAAATATAGAGAACCAGGGGTTTTTGTAATGCAGGAAACATCAATTTTATCAACTTCTTCACCATCAAGATATGCTTTTATATAGCCATCTTTTGCTTTCTTCCATACAATTCCAATAAAATGCCATTGATTATACTTTGCATTCTTAAACCATACAGTTTTTTCCTTACTCATATCATCATAAACAGAAAAACCAATTTTACCCCAGTCAATAACTGTGAAAGAACCAGGAACTGCTCCTGTATGAGCATGTTCAATTGCTGCATTACCTTTGCCCGGGCCATTTACCTTTATCCAGAAAAGAAAAGTTATGGTTCCTTCTCCAAAATTCCATGCACCATCAGAAACTATTATATAACTCTTTTTTTCTGTGGAAAACCTTATTGCATTTCCCCTTTCTGTTTTTTCGTAAAATGCATTTATAATTTCTCCAGCATTTCCTTTCCCCGAATAATCTAAGGCAATATTCCCTTTCCCTTCATCAAGTTTCCAGTATCCAATAAGTTCGCAGAAAGAAAAGGAAGAAATAAAAAAAACAAAAAATAAAAATTTTTTCATCCTGCCTCCTTGTTTAAAAATTCATTTCAAATTTTTTAATTTCTCCTGGTTTCAAACTTATATTTTTTATTTCAATATTTCCAAATTTCCATCCAGAAGCACTCCTTAAATTTATTCTTTTTTCTTTCTTCTCTGGATTATGGACATAAATAGAAAAACTCCTTTCTCCTGTTTGAACAACATTTATTATAATATTCTCCTCATCTGCTAAAACAGGATGGCCAATAAAAATTTCTCCTGGTTCTTCTCTTAAATCAATAGTTGCATAAGCAAAACCATCAATCTGACCTATTGGTCTTACTCTTTCTTTATCATTTTCTGCAAGAAAAACACTCCAGTTTTTATTAAGATTTGATACAATAACAGGTAGCGTTAAAATTAAATCTTCTTTTTCAAATCTACCTTTAAATCCTTCCTTTTTTCCATCAATATTAAGAATATATCTTTTATCAATTAATTCACCCTTTTCAATTTTCAATTTATAAGAGACATTCCCTGAAAAACCCATTGTGGTTCTTATTTTCTCAATCCAGTTTTCATTAATTTCAGATGTAAATGGAGCCCCTATTGCAAGTATTTTAAGGTTTATTTCTTCATCTTTCTTAATTTCTTTTCCTTCAAAAGGTAAATAAATTTCCCAGTTTATAATTTTAAGTGGCTGACTTGAGAGATTAAATAAAACAACAGAACCTAAAGGAGAACCAACAAAGGCAGCATAAGCATCATTTAGCAAATCCATTTGAGGAGGACTTTCTTTATCTCCTGACAAAATTTCTCCATCAAGTTTTCTAATAATCCATTTTTTTGCTCTTCCTCTATAAAATGTTCCAAGTTTAAGTTTTTCTACTTTTACATCCTGTTTAAATTTAATTGAAATATCTGCTATCTGGGAAGAAAGAAGTCCTGGTCTAAGATTAAAATAAGTATGAGTTATTTTAACATCTATAATTTTTGTTGGTATTGTTGGAGCAAGAGTATGCCAGACATTTAAAGCGGGGATATTATTTATGTAAAAACCATCTGTCTTACCATAACCCATCATAATATCAGCAGTATGTAATAATCTATCAGTATATATTTTTGTTTGTCCTATATTTTCTTCACCTTTATCACATTTTATATAAGGAACTATATTTAAACTCGGGTCTCCTGATGGTGCTCCATCAAAACCAGGGATCATACCTCCAAGTTCATCATCTGGCTTAAAAGTTGATGCAGGAGCAATATTACCTGCAGATGCCCATGGTCCTTTATTTGGTGTCATACCATAAACAAATCCTGTGTGAAGTCCTTTTCCATCCGGTTTTTTTTGCATACTGTATGAAAGTTGATTCATCCTATCTCCACACATAAATTCTTCAAGCAATGGCTGGGGTCTATCAAAGTATTCATTTGAAATTGCCTGCCTATCTTTTAAATCCTTTACAATTACAAGAATATTATGTTGCTGTCCATGAGTCATATCCTCTTCCCATACAAAACCGTTCTCTCCATTTAAATAAAAATGTCTTATTAAATCATTCCCATCATAAATCAAAACTTCTTTCAATCCTATATCTGATTCTGCAACAAGTTTAAATTTCCATTTCCATCTTGTCCAGTCAAACCATTCATAATTTTCATAATCCCTTGAGCCAATGAAACACCACTGGATTATTTTTGGACCATTACTTATATATCTCAAAGGATTATAACCTGAAACTGACGGATGCCATCTTGCAAAATGTTCATTCAAATCATTTAAACTGCTGGCTTCAAAATAATTCAAATATCCTTCTTTAATTACATTTTTCATTTGTTCTGGCTGGTCTATCAAAGTTATAGCAAATGGCCATAAGGATTCTCCTCTATTTTGAAGGTGAAGATACCCATTGATAATTTCATCAACTATTTCTGGTTTATTCTTTCTAAAATCCTGGGTAATAATAGCAACTGAATCATATGCTCTAAAATCATAGTATGGACAAGGGTTTTGAGAATGTAAATAAGAACCTATTGTTAAATTCATACGATTAAGATTATGCATCCAGTCAAGAAGAACTTCTGCTACCTGACCCTGATTTTTACTTTTTGGTAATCTATCAACAAAATTTCTATTTTCATCAAGTAGATAATCATCTGGATACCTTATTTTATAACCACAGGCAAAGTAATTATTACCATATACATCTTTAAATTTAAATCCAGGAACTGCAAGAAATTTATCATCAGAGATTTCTCTACATTTTTTAACAAGTCCTTCCCAATCCTCCTTGCTTAGATTCTTTAAATCTTCAAGAAAAACAATGAAATCTATTTTTTCTTCCTTTGCAATTTTCACAAATTCCTCAATTTTATTTTTACCACCGGATATATCTGTCTGAATTCCAACAATGCCTTTAAATATTTTTGGATAAGATGGGAAATTTACTTTTTCCCAGTTCACTTTTGAAATATTAGGTAATTTCCCGACCTCAAAGAATTTTTCAGGTGTTTTTCCACCACCAAATCTTTTATTTTTTAAAGATGGTTCAGAAAGCCATTTCAACGAATTTATAAGAAGGTTTAACAGGTCACTTTTTTCTCCATTCAGTCCTTCTTCTATCACTATTCCTTTAAGTGCTTTTGCATATCCACCAAAAAAATGGTATGAGGAATTTATACCAAAAAGAGCAATTCTACCATTACCATAATTTCTTATTGCAAAAATTGGTGGAGAGAATAAAGGTTTTTCAGGTATCCTTTCTTTCTCAAGACCTCTTGAAGCATCTGACCAGAAAGTAGTTATGGATGTATCTTCGCCTGAAACAATAACTTCCCATTCATTTCCAACTTCAAAAGGTAAAGTTGAAGACATACCTCCAGCGCCTTCACTTACTGGATACCATATACAATTTACATTTTCTGTCAATTCTATCTTTTTTATTTTTTTTGTATAAGCAAATTTTATTCCCCAGGGTGTTTCTCCATCTCTTTCCCTTAATTTATCATGTATTCCTTCAGGTCTTAATTTTGCATTCAATCTATCAAGAAGTAAAAACTGCGATTTAAAATCTTCAAGTTGTTCTCCTTTCCACAAACATATAAATAAACCTCCTCCCTCTTCAACATATTTCAGTAAATTTTCAATCTCCTTTTCTTTTAAATATGCTCCTCCCTTAAGAAGAACAACTACATTATATTTTTTTAGTATTTCATTATCAGGGAACCCACTCCATTTTTCATCAATTTCCATCCCTGAATTAACAAGTTTTTCTCCAATTTTACGGTCTACTCCTGATTGAAGAAATAAAATTGCTGGTTTTTCTTCTGTAAAAGATAAAATAGCGAAAAAAAACAAAAAAGATAGAAACTTTTTCATTTTAATTCTCCTTTTTTATCTCTTAAAATTTAATCTTATTGAAGAACCTGAAGGGACAATAATTTTTTCTTTAAGTTTATATTTATCAGTTATCTCATCTGGTGTCTCAATATTTGCTTCTATCTCTCTTTCTGTAGGATTATTTACCTCTATTATTATTTCATTTTTATCCCATTTAACAATATTCAATCTCAAATCCATGTTATCAGAAAATATTAGATTACCAGCATAAAATTTACCACCATTTTTTATATCAATTTTTGTTATTCCCTTACCCTCAAATACACCAAAATATTTTATTTCTTCGCCTTCCTTCCATATTCCTGAGTCCCAGTTCAAATTTAATCCATCTATAATTAAAGGAAGTGAATAGGGTGCATCTTTATATGGCTGAATTTCTCCTGAAACTCCATATTTATCACTTTCTAAATAGGCAATAAATCTGCTATCCTTTAAATTCCCTTTCTTAATATTCAAATCAAATAATTTTCTCTCACCAACTCCCATATAATTCATCAATTCTTCAATTTTTCCCTTATCCTCAATCCTTATATATTTTGCATACCATGTTTTACCCAATGGAATTTGAGATGAAAATTTTGGAACAGGAAATCCAACTTCTCCCTTTGAATTAACTCTTAAAGAAGTGAAAATTATCATATCATCTATACATGCACCTTCTGGTAAATCAATATATCCACTTTCAATTTTCCCTTTAATCCATTTCTTCTGCTCCTTATCATAATATAGGTATTCTGGTTTTGGAGAAACTGTTGTAAATACTGGAAACACATCAGACTGACTGATTACAGGTATTTTTGTTTTTATCTCAATTTCCTTTAAAATCATTGGTCTTTTATTATCCTTTATTGCATTTGGACTTAAAAGAAAATCATAATATCTAACTTTTGCCTCATATACCCTTGAAGGTGAAACTCCATTTGCTGGTTTTGCATCAAAAACAACTTCTTCCCATAATGCTTTCCAGTATCTATTCTCTATATTTGCATCAGTTATATATACATCATTTGAGGCAAAAGGAAAATCAAGAAGAGGACATAAATTTTCTCCTCTTTTTGGACCTGAACGACCTGGCCAGAGACCATTCCCTTCATCAGTCCCAAAAACAGGAATTTTTATATCAATATCAAACAGAGTTGTTCCTGTATACTGTATTGCCCAACCAAAAAAGTTCTGTCTATCTGAGCATCTCCATGTATATCTTGCTGCTGGTCCAAAACGAAGTGGTGGAGTTATTGCATTATTACCTTTTTCATCCTCAATATAAAAAAATCCAATTCTGAAATGAGTTGGTGAAAGATAATAATCAATATTAACTCTATTTTTATCTGGTCTCCATATCCTCTCAGGATAATACCTTGTTCTTAATTGAACCTGTTTAATAGGTGTTTTATTCTCAATAACAATTTTGCCCTCCTTATCAATTATAAAATCACTTGCCTCTACAAGAATTTTACTGTGGGAGAGTGTTTTTACAATTGGGCCTGAACTTACAAGAAATAAAGTTGGTTCTTCCCAGAAATGCTGCATCCCTCCCCTTATATACCAGGCAGCATTTTCAGGTTTATCTGAAAAAACATATAATTGATGTCCTTTTAAAGCAAGTTCTATTTCATCAGGTGAATATATTTCATGAACTACAATTGGAATTGGCATACTTGTATTATTTACATGCCATTCATAAGCAAGCAAACCATCATCAACAAGTTTATCCCTTTCATAAGTATAAACAACTATCCCACTGAAAAATTTATAAAGTTGATGTGGAATTGGAGTTGAGGTAGGTCTGTGTATTGCTGAAAAATGTGTTCCAAATCCAAGAATTAAATACTGTGTAAATTTAATTTTTTTACCTGTCTCATCAAGCATAAATTTTTCAGGGAATACTTTCTGACCGAAAATAATATATCTGTTTTGATAAATATCCTCAATATCAAGTCCTGGTAAAACTATAATTTCATTATCACTTGCTTTTTCACAATCATATAGAAATTTATTCCATTTACTCCTGTCAAAATATTCAAATGTTTCTGTCATAACAAGAATTGAATAACCCAATCTTTTTGCTTTTTCAGCAAATTCCTTTATCTCTCCTTTTCCATTACTGTAAGAACTCCTTGCTCCTATTAAAACTTTAAATGGTTTTGTTGTTTCCTCTCTCCATGTTAGATATTCTGGAACCTCTGCATTTGGTGGAGGTAGAATCTTTGCAAATTTCTCCTCTGTATATCCACCAAATCCCTTCTTTTCTGTTCCCTCACAAAGCCAATTTAAAATATTTAAAAATAATTTCCAGCCATCACTTTTCTCATTACCATCACCTTTTTCAAGGAAAATCCCATCAATATTACCTGTATTATTCTCTCCTATCCATCCTCCTTTTGGCTGTGTAAATGGATATGAAAGAATATAATAATGACTTATACCTATTACTGCCAATTTCCCATTCTTATAATTTCTTATAGCACATATCACCGGCTCTTTATCTATAGGAAACCATGTTGTATATAATAAACCCTTTGCTGAAACACTACTTTCCATACCCTTTACTACAATATTCCAGTTTTTATCTTCTATAACAAATGGATTTGTTGAATAGGCATCATCCCATCTGAACATATTTGTTGGATAAAATATTTTTTTTACTCCTTCTGATACAGGTGATTTCAATATATTTGTTGTGAATGAATATTCATTTTTACAGGTAGAATGTGCATCATCTCTAACTTGTGCAGAAAGAATTTTTATACCAAAATTCTTAAGAAATTCATTATATACTTCTGCCATCTCTATTCCACCACCACTCATATTAGGTATGAAAAATAAACTCCCTCCATTTTCAACATATTTAAGTATCTCTTTAATGTTATTTTTATAATTGAAATGCCTTATTACAAATTCTCTTGGAACAAAAACAGGAACACTTGATATTGTGCCATCTCCTTCACCTATAAAAATAACAAAATTGAATAATTTTAATCTTTCAAAATTTATTGGCTCATCCAAACTTTTAACTATTAATTCAATCCCCTCATTTTTCAGTTTCTTTCTTATCTCATCATCAATTTTAAAATTTTTTGTTGCAAGGACTAAACCATAGAAATTACCACAATTTAAAAATAGGGTTTTAATAAGAAACAAAAGAAACAAAATTTTTTTCAAAATCTTTTCAAACTCCATTTTATCTTATTTTGAAGCAGGTAAAGTATTAATTGTAAAACTCCATATTTTTGCTCTTGCATAATCTGTGCAATATGGAGTAATACCTGAATAATATTGACTATTATCTAAATTGCATATATCTCTTTTTTTATTACTTACCCATCTTACAGAACCATCAAAAGCAAGAACATTTAATCCTTCAGGTAATAAATCCTTTCCCTGATGACATCTCATATGGTTTCCTCTTCCACTATAATAATTGGAAGCATTATACTCATCACAAACTGCAAGGTATCCATATTTTACACATTTTGAAAGTTTTCCATATGCAACAGGGAGTCCATAAACACTATCCACTGTTTTGCTTGAATCAAAACGGTCTGGAGCATAGACAGAACTTGTTATATTAAAAGCATAGGAAATATAAGTTCCATCATTTGTTGGATTTTCAAATGTTAATCCTTTTTTCATTGCATCAGGACTTGAAACATAATTAACCCAGTAAGAACTACCTTTTCTTGAAGGACAGGCAATTATATCAGGACTTGTTATATATTGACCTTTCCCGGTTGCCCTTAATCCCATCATTAAAAATCCAAGTTGATAATAACCAACTCTTGGTATTCCATAATTTGGACCATTTGGACCAAACCAGATATAATTTCCAAAATTCAATCTATTTTGTCGTGGTGGTAAATTATCATCATAATCCTGACAATACATATGAAGTGCAACTCCAATCTGCTTTAAATTACTCAAACAAACAGCCCTTCTTGCATTTTCTCTTGCTGTTTCAAGGACAGGTAAAAGTAATGCAGCAAGAATACTGATTATCGCAATTACAACAAGCAACTCTATTAAAGTGAAGCCAGATAATTTTTTAAATTTTTTCATTTTTTCACCTCCTTTAAAATTAGGGTGTCCAGTTCATCATATGCATCCAGTTAGGTATTCCTTTATAATCATAATTTGTAGGTATTAAATAATTACCTGAACTATCTCTGTATGAAGGAATCCATGCAACATTACCTCCTATAAATAAAACATTTAAACCATCAACTTTATGAGGATTATCAGAAGTAAGTGTTAAACCTAATGGAGGATTTCCTGAAGTTTCCCATAATCCATTCCATCCAAGATGAAAGTACTGATTATGCAGAGCAGATGGTCTTTGCTGGTCACATACAAGTGCTGAATCAGGTCTTTCATCCTCAGTTAAAACATTATTATGCATCGGGTCAATTGCATAGGCATATGAAACTTGAGAATCTGAATTCATATAAGGAAGCCGTGCTCCTGAAGTTCCAACAAGTTTTGATGGAGCGTCTTTTCTATAACTTGGACATACAAATATAGCAGGATTTTTTATATAGGATGCTCCTAATCTTGCTGTTCCACTTGCATTTGTTCCAAGAAGTTTATTAAAAAACTGATAAACTCCAAAAGGTCCTCCCACTCCTTGCTGGTCCGGAAACCAACCACCATTATCCTGAGCATACATCTTTAAAGCAAGTCCTATCTGTTTTAAATTATTTATACACATTGCCCTTCTTGCTCTTTCCCTTGCTCTTGATAGTGCTGGCAGTAACATCCCTGCAAGTATAGCAATTATGGCAACTACTACCAGCAATTCTATCAATGTGAAGCCAGAAATTTTCTTTTTATTTATCATAATACTCACCTCCTTTTCTGTTTTCTCAATTATTTTCTTTTTCATTTTCACCTCCCTGTTAAATTTATTACAGATTCTCTTTCAACAATTTCCAAATCAAACCTTACTTTTTCAATTTTTTTATCAGGATTTTTTATTCTTTCAAGAAGTAATTCAACCGCCCTTTTTCCCATTTCCTCCATTGGCTGATTTATTGAAGTTAAAGAAGGATGAATTAGTTCACATTGAATGGTATTATCAAAACCTATTATACTTAAGTCATCCGGTATTTTTAAACCAATTTTATCTGCCTGTTTTATCAATGATAGAGCATAGACATCTCCAAGAGTTATTATACCCGTTGGTTTATTTTTTAAATTCATCCATTTTTTGATTGCCTGATTTGAATAATAATCAAGTTCATCAAAACCACCCATTTTCCTTTCAGGTAATATTACATATTCTTCATTATAACCTATTCCTGAAATTTTCAATCCTTCTTTATACCCATCAAATCTTTCATATTGATGAATGCTGAAAGGTCTCATTCCATAAAATCCAATTTTTCTATGTCCTTTTTCATACAGATATTTTACTGCTTTTATAATCCCTCCTTTATTATCAGGCATAACAGAATCAACAGAAATTTCACTTGTATAATTAAGAAAAACAACTGGTTTTATCTCTTTTATCTTTTTAACAATTTCATCATTTATTTTTTCTTCAATTATAAATCCATCTACATTTTCAAAAATATCGTTCCTGAATAAAATCTCTTTTTCATTTAAATGATATAAAACAAGATTAAATCTCTTCTCATAAATTACATCTGCAATCCCTTTATAAAAACGATTAAAATAGGGGTCCAATAAAGGCAGTGTTGCATAGGAAGGAATTAAATATGCTATATTACCTGATCTGGTCTTTCTTTTATTAAAAAATTGCCAGTAGCCTGTTTCATGAGCAATTTTTAAAATTTTATTTTTTATATCTTCTGAAATTTTAAAATTTTCATTTTTATTTAATACAGCAGAAACTGTTGTCTGTGAAACTCCAACCCTTTTAGCAATTTCTTTTTGTGTTATTTTATTCATCTCACTTTTATTTTACTAATATTATTACTTTTTGTCAAGAAAATGTAAAACTATTGATAAACAATGGATTTGAAAATTTATTAAACTCACTAAAAAAATTTAAATACTTTATAATTTCTGACTTTAAAAAATACATGAATTAAAAATTTGACTGGATTTTTACTTTGGATTTAAAATATTCATAAGGAGTAAAAATGAAAAAGTTATTAAAGTTAATTAAAAAGATTTTAATGGTGATAGTAATATTAGGGATTGTTGGGGGTGGATGGTTTTATTATAATAAATACAGAACTGAAAAATTGAGAAAACTTGCGGAAGAGGAAAAAAGAAAACAGGAAGAACTTGAAAAGGAAAAGCAGAGAAGATTAATTGAAGAAAAAAGAAAACAATATGAAGAATTTTTAAGTGAAATAGAAAGATATTTTAAAGAAATAAAAAATTATAAAAAGGTTAAGGAACTGGCTGAAGAAGCATTTAAACTTGCAAAACAATACAATTTCTCAACTGATAGAATAGAAGCAATTTTACATCAAATAGAACTTAATAATTATATTTCTAAGTTGAAAAAACTTGAAAAGGAAAATGAGGATATATACAAATATTTTTATGTTAGAATTGAAGTCCAAAAAATACCATCAATGAAAGAATTGACAGATATTAAAAACAGCATCCTCAATAAAACCTATGAAAATGAATATAAAGTTAAACTAATTCTTGCTAATAAATGTCTTGATGAATTGAAAAAGGGGATAGAACCATCTTTTAATTACCATTTAAGCAGGAAACTTTATGCAGAAGCAAAAGAAATAAGAGAAAAAAGAAAAATTAAAAAAGAAGAACTGGAAGATAAAATTCAAAATTTACAGAATGAATTATATTTTGCTTCTAAATCACTCCAGCAGAATACAGTTCCAACTACTATTTACTGAAAATGGATAAAAAATCTGTAAATATCGGAGTTATTGGATGCGGAACTGTTGGTTTAAGTTTCATAAAAAATTTGATTTCAAAGAAAAAAATAATAAAAGAAAAAACTGGAATTGAAATAAATATTTTGAAGGTCTTTGATAAAGTTAAAAGTAAAATTAATCCATTTAAAAATCTCTCTGCTTTATCTGCAGAAGAAATAATTAAAGATAAAAATATTGACATAGTAGTTGAATTAATTGGTGGAACTGATTTTGCTTATGAATTTTGTATGAAAGCGATTGAAAATGGAAAATCTGTCGTTACTGCAAACAAAGCATTGCTCTCAAAATATGGAATTGATTTATTTAAAAAAGCAAAAGAAAAGAATGTTTATCTTGGTTTTGAAGCAAGTGTCGCTGGAGCAATTCCAATTATAAAGTCATTAAAAGAAAGTTTTGTGGGAAATAAAATAACAAAAATTCTTGGAATACTTAATGGAACGACTAATTATATTCTTTCTGAAATGTATTATAAAGAAATTGATTTTGAAAAGGGAATTGAGGCAGCAAAAAAACTTGGATACGCAGAAGCAAATCCTTCACTTGATATAAAAGGTTATGATACTGCTCATAAAATTCTTATCCTTTCTTATATTTCTTCAGGAAAACTTTTTTCTATTGATGATATTTATGTTGAAGGAATAGATAGAATAAAAATAATTGATGTAAAATTTGCGAGTGAATTTGGATATAGAATTAAACTGCTTGGAATATGTAAAAAAGAAAAAAATCAAATAGAAATAAGAGTTCATCCTGTCCTTCTTCCAAAAACCCACCTTTTATCACTTGTTGAAGGAGTTAACAATGCTGTCTATGTTGAAGGTGATTTAATCGGAAAGTCACTTTTTTACGGAGAAGGCGCAGGAGGAAATGCAGCGGCAAGTTCTGTAATAAGTGATGTTGTAGATATAAGTAAAAAGATTGTTTCAAAAAATTTTGTTGAGGAAAATTTCGTTCCTGATGAAAACATTTTTTTAAAACCATTTGATGAAATTGAGACAAAATATTATTTCAGATTTACAGCAATTGATAAACCAGGTGTTCTTGCAAAAATATCAAAAATTCTTGGAGATAACAGTATAAGTATTTTATCAGTGATTCAAAAACAAGACAATCCTAAAAAAGCAGTTCCTATAATAATGCTAACTCATAAAGCAAAAGAAAAGAATGTAAAAAAGGCAATAAAAGAAATAGATAAACTTGATGTAATAAAAAATTCAACCATTACAATCCGGCTTGAAGAAGAACTTATGTAAAGAATATTCAGGAAAGAAATTTAAAGAAAAATCCAGAATTTTTTGATTTTTTTACACCTGAAATATCAAAATAATATGTTTTAATTTCTTTTTTGTTTTTTTCCTTGCAGATTTCTATACTCCAGATTTCATATTTCTTATCCTTATCACTGATTTGTTGAATACTGAAAACTTTCCATTCAGAATTTTTCTTTCCATGCTTTAAAATAAGATAATCAAGTATTATACTAATCCCCTCAAAAAAATTATCAGCATATATTATCACTGAATCTTTGAGTGAACCTCCACCCCTATCAAGAAACCAGCATGCCATTTTCTCTCCTTTTTATAATTTAGACGAATTTTAAGGAAAAAAGTTTCATTGATTAGAAATTAGGTAAAGAAATTTAAATTTTAACCCCTTAAAAAAAGAAATCTTAAAATAAAAGCAACTGCAACAATAATAACAACAGGATTTAATTCTTTATATCTTCCTGATAAGAGTTTCAAAAAGAAATAGGATACAAAACCAAATGCAATTCCTTCTCCTATGTTATATGTAAATGGAATGCCGACAAAAGATAGAAATGCAGGAATTGATTCTGTTGGGTCTTCCCACTTTATTTTTTTAATAGAAGGTATTATTAAACTACCAACAATAATTAAAGCAGGTGCAGTAACAGGATATAATGTAATACCTGATTCTGTCTGTATCCCTCTTCCAATCATTTTAACAAACGGATAAAAGAATAAAGAAAGCAAGAATAAAATTGCTGTAACTAAGGAAGTAAATCCAGTTCTCCCACCAACAGATATTCCACTTGCACTTTCAATATAACTGGTAACTGTGCTTGTTCCTAAAACTGCTCCGACAACAGTTCCTATTGCATCAGAAAGCAAAACTCTTTCAACCTTTGGAAACTTTCCATCCGATATAAATCCCCCTGCTTCTCCCACACCAATTACTGTTCCAACTGTATCAAAAAGGTCCATAAAAAGAAATATAAAAATTACTGTAAAAATCCCTTCCTTTAAAGCACCGATTATATCAAGTTTAAAAAATGTTGGAGTAATTGAAGGAATTTTACCTATTATTCCTTCATACTTGATTATACCCATAAAGAGCCCAATTATTGCTGTTATAATTATTCCAATCAAAATATTACCCTTTACTCTCAAAGACATAAGTGTCCCTGTTATTATCAAACCTGTTATTGATAAAATTACTTCTTTCTGATATAAATTTCCTATTGTTAAAACAACTCCTCCTTTCTGAATAATTCCACTCTGAATAAAACCAATAAAAGTAATGAATAAACCAATCCCACCTGCTATTCCAGATTTTAAAGAAGAAGGAACATTTTCAATAATTTTTTCTCTAACTTTCCAGAGAGATAGAATTATAAAGAGGACTCCTGAAATAAAAACTGCTCCAAGAACTTTCTGCCATATAATCCCCATTCCAAGTATAACCGTATAAACAAAATAAAAATTTTCACCCATTCCAGGAGCAAGAGCAATAGGATAATTTGCATAAAGCCCCATAATTAATGTTGCGATCGCAGATGAAAGACATGTTGCAACCATAACTGCTCCAAAATCCATCCCACCTTGAGATAAAACTGCTGGTTGAACAAAAATAATATATGCCATTGTTATAAAAGTTGTAATTCCTGCTATTATTTCTGTTTTTATGTCTGTATTCCTTTCTTTAAATTTAAAATACTTTTCAAGCATACCCGCTCCTTTTGGAATTTTATTCAGACCTTTCTTTAACCTTTTCATCTGTAAATTCTTTTAATTGATTCAAAAAGTCATCTATTGCATTTTCTGCTTCATCCCATTTTATTTGGTCTCTCGGAACCATCCTTGTTTCTTTAACCACATAAAGAGAGAATAAATCTTCACCCATTTCCTTTATGTATCTTTGCGCCTCTTTTCTACTTTCAAATAATTTCTCATTTCTTTCATCAACTTTCATTTTTTTTAACTCTTCTTCTGGTAAATTTCTTATCACTCCATACATTTCTGCGGTAAAAGTGAATTCTTTAATGAGTATTATTTCTTCTACTATTTGTTCTCCTGTGCTTATACCAGTTGTAAGTGCTTCTTCTGGAGTAAGGCAGAGATAAGTTTTTGGCCTAATTCTATATCTTTTTATTTCTTTTTCCATCGTTTTAATTTTACATTAAATTTTTGATTTTGTATAATAATTTGAAATATGAAAATAAAATTCCCTGAACCCGATTTAGATGATTTTAAAGAAGTTCTTTCAAAGAAAGAAAAAGGAAATAGAATACACTGTGCTGAACTTCATATTGATAAAGAAATAATGAAATTTTTATGGGAAAATTATTTTGGTCAGGAGTGGATTGAACCGATTGATTATCCGACACAGAAAAAAGCAATTTATAATATTGTTACCCTTTATCATAAACTTGGTTTTGATACAGTAAGATTAAGTTCTGATTTCAGGTTTTCCTCAAATTTGAAATTTGAACTAATAAAAAGGGAAACAGAAGATACTTCTTTATTCCCAAAAAGTAAAAGAAAATGGGCAGAAGAAAAAACAGGAATTATAAAAAACTGGAATGACTTTGAAAACTATTTATGGCCATCTCCTGAAAAAGTAGATACATGGGTTTTTGAATACCTTTCTGAAATTTTACCTGAAAATATGGGAATATTTTTATGTATTTCTCAGGGAATATTTGAAATTCTTATGTTTTTATTTGGTTTTGAGAATTTATGTTTTCAGATTTATGATAATGAAGAACTTGTTAAAAGGACAGCAGAGAAAATTGGAGAGATAATTTATGAGTCATATAAAAAATTTATTAAAATTGAAAAAATTATAGGGATATTTCAGGGAGACGATATGGGATTTAAAACACAGACACTTCTTCCCCCTCATTTTTTTAAAAAATATATACTTCCATGGCATAAAAAAATATCTGAACTCTGTCATGAAAATAATAAAATTTATGTCCTTCATTCGTGTGGAAACATTGAGCCATTGATGGATTTTTTAATTGAAGAAGTCAAAATTGATGCAAAACATTCATTTGAAGATGAAATCATGCCTGTATGGGATTTTAAGGAAAGGTATGGAAACAGAATCGGGATTATAGGTGGAGTTGATGTTGGTAAATTATGCTCATTAAAAGAAAATGAATTAAGATATTATATAAGAAAAATTCTTGAAAAATGTGCTGGTCCAGGATATATTTTGGGTTCCGGTAATTCAATTGCAAATTATGTTCCACCAGAAAATTTCTTAATAATGCTTGAGGAAGGATATAATTTTAAAATTTAGAATATTTTAAACCCTCATCAAGCATAATCAGATAGTTTTCAACAGGTATATAATTTGTTATTGAATTTCCACTACCAAGGGCATATCTATATGGCATACATTTATCAAGAACTTCTCTTACATATTCCCTTAAATTTTTCTCTTCATAAGTTGCAAGTTTGTTAACATCAACTCCTCCTAAAACTCCTATCTTTTCTCCATATCTCTTTTTAAATTCCCAGACAGGTATTATCTCATCCTGAAATGAATGAAATGCATCTATCTTTACATCATTTATAAAATCTTCTATTACATTTAAAATATTTCCACATGAGTGTAGCCAGTACATTTTCCCATTTTTATGTGCAATTTCTGCAAATTTCTTATGCCATGAAATTACAAGTTTTCTTAAATGCTCTGGTGATAAAAATGTTGATGTCTTAAATCCAAGGTCATCTCCCTGAAAAAATCCTTCTACATTATCAATTTCAACTGCATTCTTATAAAATTCATAAATAATCTCTCCTACTTTATTGAAAACTGCTTCAACAAGTGGAAAATTATCAACTATTAAATAACTCATATTCTCAAATCCAAGCAATATTTCACTCACAGTTGCAAAAACACCCATACATGGACAGATAAGCATCTTCATTCCATCGGGTAAATTTTTTGAAGCAATCTCATATAAAGAATAGTCAATTTCCTTTTCTTTGGGCCATTTATAATTTTCAAAATCATTCCAGTCCTTTATCATACCAGTTCCTTCTTCAATCCATCCCCTCTCACCTCTTGATAAAATTGCTGTGTCATATGTCTTCTTTGATTTACCATGGAAAATAATACCCCAAGTAAATTTTACATAATCATAACCAAGTTTATACCAGAAATTTATCTCCTGCTTTATAAATTTTTCTTTATTTTCTTCCGAATATTCAATCCATTTTTCACCCATGAAATTCTCTGTAATATATTTTTTAATCTCATAATCAATCACATACTCACAAAAATGAACTTTTTCTGCTTTTTTACCTTTAATTATTTTTTTGAACTCTTCAAAATCAGGCTCTGGTTTTTCTAAAAAAATTTTAAATCCCATTTTAATAAGTAAAATTAGTAATGTGAAAATTTATATATTTCTGTAAACTTCCTAAATCCTTATTTCACTTTAATCCATTTTCTTTCTTTAATTGACTGGTCAACTGCTTCAAGAACTTCCTGACATTTTACTCCATCATAGAAATTTGGACTTGGATTTTCACCTTTTGCTATTGAATTAAATATATCTGCTACCATATTAACAAATGCTTCTCCATAACCAATTATATGACCTGCTGGCCACCAGTTTTTAGCATATGGATGTGATGGGTCTGTTGCAATTATTGTTCTAAATCCCTGTGTTCCATCTTTTTCATCATCTTTACTATAATATTCAAGTTCATTTAATCTTTCAAGGTTAAAGACAATACTTCCCTTGCTTCCATTAATCTCAAATCTCTGACCATTTTTCCTTCCAGGAGCAAATCTTGTTGCCTCAAATGAACCAATTGCTCCATTTTTAAACCTTACAAGGAAAATTGTTGCATCATCAACATCAACTATCCCCTTTTCTTCTGCTTTTTCCTTAAATTCTCCAAGTCCTGTTTCAAGTTCTTCCTTTTCTTTTAAAACAGGTCTTTCCTTAATAAATGTTTCACTCATTCCAATTACTTCATCAAATTCTCCAACAAGGTATCTTGCCATATCTATTAAATGAGCATTCAAATCACCATGGGCACCACTTCCAGCAACTGATTTCTGTAATCTCCATACAAGTGGAAAATCAGGGTCAACTATCCAGTCCTGTAAATAAACTGCTCTCATATGATAAATTTTTCCAATTTTCCCCTCTTCAATAAGTTTTTTGGCAAGGCCTATAGCGGGTAATTTCCTATAATTAAAACATATTGCATGTTTAACTTTATATTTTTCAATTGCCTCAAGCATTTCGTAGGCATCTTTAAGAGTTGAAGCAAGTGGTTTCTCACAGAATATTATTTTCCCATTTTTTGCTGCCTCAATTGCTATATCTTTATGTGCATTAGGTGGAGTTGTTATATCAATTAAATCTATGTCCTTCCTTTCAACAACTTTTTTCCAGTCAGTTTCATATTCTTCCCATCCAAATTTTTCTCTTGCCTGACTTACTGCCTTTTCAGTTCTACCACAGATAACCTTCATAACAGGTTTTACAGGTAAGTCAAAAAATAAAGATACATTCCTATAAGCAAATGAGTGTGCCTTGCCCATAAATTTATAACCGATAAGAGCAACATTAATCTCTTTCATCCTTTCCCTCCTTTTTTTCTGTTTTTATCAATCCTGCCTTCTCTTTTACCTTTTTTTCTATTTCTTTATAGAGATTTTGATTTTTCTTTAAATTTTCAATTATATTATCAACTCCCTGACCGAGTGTTTTCCCTTCATAATTATAATAACTTCCTTTTTTCTCAATAACTCCATAATTTACTGCTGATTCTATTAAGGAAGATTCTTTACAAACACCCTGACCATAATAAATATCAAGTTCTGTTTCCTTAAATGGTGGAGCAACTTTATTTTTTACAACTTTAACTTTAATTCTACTTCCTACTATATCATTCCCTTTCTTTATGCTATCTATTCTTCTTACTTCAAGACGAACAGATGCATAGAATTTTAAAGCCCTACCACCTGGAGTTGTTTCTGGATTACCAAAAAATACACCTATCTTTTCCCTCACCTGATTTATAAAAATTGCTGCTGTTTTTGATTTACTTATGTAACCTGTAAGTTTTCTTAGTGCCTGGGACATAAGTCGTGCCTGAAGACCCATAACACTATCTCCCATTTCTCCTTCAAGTTCTGCTCTCGGAACAAGTGCTGCAACTGAATCAATAACAACAACATCAATAGCATTACTTCTTATAAGTGCTTCTGCTATTTCAAGCGCCTGTTCTCCTGTATCTGGCTGACTCACAAGCATATCTTCAATATTTACTCCAAGTGCTTTTGCATAATTAGGGTCAAGGGCATGCTCAGCATCAATAAAAGCAACAGTTCCTCCGTACTTCTGTGCCTGAGCAAGTATTTCAAGAGCAAGAGTTGTTTTTCCACTTGATTCCTGACCAAAAATTTCTGTTATTCTTCCTCTCGGTATTCCACCTACTCCAAGTGCTATATCAAGAGAAATTGCTCCAGTAGGAATAACCTCAACATCCATTAATTTTCTTTCTCCAAGTTTCATTATAGAACCTTTGCCAAAGTCCTTTTCAATCTGAGATATTGCCATTTCAAGTGCCTTTTCTTTATCCATTTTTTTCACCTCCCATTTAGAATTATATTAAATCCTTTAATTTAAAAAGTCAAACACTTCCTATTATAGAAGCAGAAATGAAAAATCATTGCTCAAGTTTGAATCTCTCAATTACTTTATAAATCGGACCATCTGGCAATAACTTGCTTTCATATAAATTAAAATTATCAACCCTGAATTTACCGAATGAAAAGTTGTTATACTTTTCACAAATTTCTCTTATTAGATTTAAATTTGGAATACTTTTAAATCTTGCAACTGTGATATGGGAAACAAACTCTTTCTCTTTCTCAAATCCAAATTTTTCCATTGACTCTTCTATTTTTTCATTTAGTTTTTTTAAATATCCATCATCCAGAGCACCAACCCATAAAACCCTCAATTTTTTTTCTGAAGGAAATACACCAACCCCCTTTACTTCAACATCAAAACTATTAAAATTTTTAGCACACTCTTCTAATCTTTCTTTTATTATTTCAATTTCTTTTTCTTCAACTTCTCCAAGAAATTTTAAAGTTATATGTAGATTCTCAATTTTTACTGGTTTTGCCTCTTTTATTTTTTTTAATCTATCAACTACTTCTTTTAAATTTTCTTTAATATCATCTGGCAATCCTACTCCTACAAAAATCCTCATACTATTACCTGTCTTTATTTCTTTAACCACGGCATCATATCTCTCATTTTCTTCCCAATCTTTTCTATTAAATGTTCTTCTGATTGTCTTCTTAACGCATTAAATACAGGCCTTCCAACTCTATTTTCAAGTATCCATTCCCTTGCAAATTCTCCTGTCTGTATCTCTTTTAATATTTTCTTCATCTCTTCCCTTACACTTTCATTTATAACTCTTGGCCCTCTTGTCATATCTCCGTATTCTGCTGTATCACTTATAACCTGCCTCATCCCCTGAATTCCTCTTTCAATAATTAAATCAACAATAAGTTTAAGTTCATGACATGTTTCATAATAGGCAACCTCTGGCTGATAACCTGCTTCAACAAGAATTTCAAAGGCGGCCTTAATTAAAGAAGTTGCTCCTCCACATAATATTACCTGCTCTCCAAATAAATCTGTTTCTGTTTCTTCTTTAAATGTTGTTTCAACCACTCCACATCTTGTTCCACCAAGCCCTTTTGCATAAGCAAGTCCTACTTTTAAAG